>Ga0364867_10139_pt1 | contig 48143 bp, 33 predicted proteins | sample ExccelAu500001D4_3_FD_206915 | JGI IMG/M metagenome (GOLD analysis project Ga0364867, IMG submission 206915) | Enriched cells from Trout Bog Lake Hypolimnion, Wisconsin, USA - BchlTB.Aug13.5000.01.D4 | ecosystem: Environmental > Aquatic > Freshwater > Lake > Hypolimnion/Profundal zone | place... | reverse complement strand
ATCAATTTCCATGATACTTCCAAGCTTTAACCGGATGCTGTCGGCCTCAGCCAGCCGTTTCATGGTCTGATACGAGTTGAGCTTTACCTCATAAAGCTGTTTTTGCTTCAGTGCTTCGAGAAAAGTTTCTGCCGACTGGGCTTCAAGATTCCGGAAAAAATCGGCGAGCAAGGCTTTTGAAAGTTCGTGTTCACTTTTGGCCAGGTCGATCCGTGCCCTCCGTTTCCCGAAAAGGTCAACGGACTGATCCAAACCGGCTGAAACACCGTTCCCCGTGATTAAATGGCCATTGTGGTCCTGTGACAGACCGAATGATAAGGTGGGATCCGGAAATATTCTGGCAATTTCGATTGCTGCCTCCGCTTTACTCACCTCGTAACGCTCTGCGGCATAATCGAGATTATGCTTTCCAACCAGATCCATATACTCATTGAATTTAAGACTGCCATTGCGGAAGGGACTGTCAGTCTGGCAAAAGGAAGTGCGCGCCTGAGACAAAAGGGTGATCAGGCATATCATAAATATTCTCATCTGTAAAATCTTAATTTATCCGTGAACTTGTTCATAGTCTTCGTCTTTTGACCATTTCTTTTCGGACAGGTAGTACAAAGCCGGCAATACATAAAGTGTGATCAGGGTAGCAAACAGCAATCCATATACGATTACCGTTGCCAGCGGACGCTGAACATCAGAGCCAATACCGGTTGAGAGCGAAGCAGGCAGCAATCCCAAAACGGCTACTGTGGCGGTCATCATCACGGGTCTTAACCGATGTCCGGCGCCAGAGAGTACGGCATCTTTCAACTTCAACCCCTGCCTCCTTAGTGCATTGATATGCGAGATCATGATCACCCCGTTTTGGATGGAAACGCCAAAAAGGGCGATAAAGCCGACTGCCGAGGAAACATTCAGGGTCATTCCCCGCAGGTTCAGGGCAAGCATCCCGCCAAACAACGCCAGAGGAACAATCCCCATCAACAGGCTGGCCTGACGAAGCTTCCCAAAAGTCCCGAACAAGATTAAAAACATGATTGCTAGTGCAAGCGGTACAATAAAACCAAGCCGTGCATAAGCCCTGTTCTGGTTTTCAAATTGGCCGCTCCAGACAACATTACACTTTTCGTGGTTATAATTCACATTCTGAGCTATTTTCCTGCGGGCAACGTTTAAGAATTCGGTGAGATCGATCCCTCTCAGGTTGATGCGCAAGGCAATATAACGTTTATTCATCTCCCGGGTGATCGTACTTGCTCCCGTGCTTAACCTGATATCGGCGACCTGTGAAAGGGGAATTTTCGCCCCGGAGCCTGAGGTAAGCATCAGGTTGCCTATTTTCTCAGGAGTATTCCGGCTGTTCTCGTTATATCGACAAATCACATCATACACTTTATTCCCGATGAAAATCTGCGATATTGCCTGACCGCCAATCGCAACTTCAATCAGTTCAGCAACATCCGATACATTCAGCCCGTATTGGGCAATCTTGTCCCGGTTAGCCTGGATCTGCAACTGGGGCAACGGCAACTCCTGGTCAATGGCAAGGTCTGCGGCACCCGGAATTGTTTTGAGCACGTTTAAAACATTTTCGGCTACTTTCCGGCTCTCTTTCATATCCTCACCATAGACTTTTATGGCCAGATCGCTGTGGGAGCCCGCTATCTGGTCCATCACCATATCGAAAATCGGCTGTGAAAAAGCAACCGAATATCCCGGCATCGATTCAAGTTCCTTAGACATGTCGTCAATCAGATCGCTCTTTCTTCTGCCATGTTTCCACTCTTTATAAGGTTTTAACCCGATTGAGGATTCGATATGGGAAAGCGAAAACGGATCGACGCCCTGATCGTCTCGACCTGTCTGGAGCATCACATAGGTTACTTCATCAAATTTCATCAGCCGATGGCGCAAAGTATCGCTCATCTCCTTTGATTTATCGAGTGAAATACCCGGAGGAAGCTGCACCTGCAACCACAAGGAGCCTTCATCCAATTGCGGCAGGAAATCCTTTCCAACGGTAATGGTCAGAAGGATGGCACCAACGAGGACAATTCCTAACGGCAGAAATACTGACTGAGGTTTATTGATGATTTTTGTGGTTTGTCTTTTATAAACCATGGTAATCTTTCCCAGCCATTTATTTTGATAGGTCTTCTGAGGATTTTTATAAAGGACAAAAGCCAACCCTGGAATCAGAAGCAATGCCACACACAAAGCCCCGAGCAGGGCATACCCAACCGTGAATGCCATTGGAGTAAACAGCTTTTTTTCTACCCGTTCGAAGGCAAAAAGCGGCAAATAGGCAGTAATGATGATGATTGAGGAGAAGAAGACAGGTTTTGCAACCTCCAGAACCCGTTCAACAATCGATTTTTCATCAAAGGTCATCTCCGGATGGTCCTCCCGTTTCTTCAAGATTGTCTCCATCATCACGATCGCCCCATCTACAATGATCCCAAAATCGATGGCCCCCAAAGACAAGAGATTTGCAGGAATATCGGTCATCAGCATCAATCCAAAGGCGATCAGGAGGGCAACGGGAATCGTTACGGCTACCAGCAAAGCACCGCGCCAGCTTCCCAGGAAAACGATCAGCACAATCAATACCAGCAGAATCCCTTCGAGCAGGGTGTGCGAAACAGTACTTAATGTGGTTCCTACGAGATCTGTCCGATCCAGGAACGGGTGAATTTTCACCCCTTCCGGCAGAATATCGTTATTGAGTTCCTCAACAGACTTATGAACTTCAGCGAGCACCCTCGACGGATTTTGAAACCTGAGCATCTGCACCGTTCCCTCGATACTTTCGGAATAATTCCTGCTGCGGTCTGAAAAGCTTAGGGTCCCTTTCCGCTCGACACTTCCGTATTTGAGGTCACCCAGATCTTTGATAAAAACTGGAACCCCGTTTTCGGTCTTGACCACAATCTTGCCCAGATCTCCCAGATCCTTCACGAGACCTATCCCACGGATGACATAACCCAGATCACCCCGGTACAACATACTGCCGCCGGCATTGGTATTGTTTTGTTCAATTTTGGCCGAAACATCCGACAGGCTGAGGCCATATTGTTCGAGCTTTACCGGATCGATTTCAATCTGAAACTGGGTTGTAATTCCTCCGAAATTACTGACATCAGCAACTCCGGTCACCTGTTTTAACCGGGGAATAATCACCCATTTGTTCAGGTCGGTTAACTCCCTGAGATCATGATTTTTACTTTCAATAATATATCGGTAGATCTCACCTGTGGCAGAAGTAAGCACATTTAATCCGGGTATCGCGCCATAGGGGAGTTGGACCTGTGTAAGCCGTTCCTGCACCCGCTGACGCGCCCAGTAATCTTCGATTTTATCTTCAAATACAAGGACAATTGTAGATAAGCCAAACGCATTCTTGCTCCGCATTACATGAACCCCGGGCAGGCCGTTGAGTTCGCGCTCAATCGGAATAGTAATCTGCTGTTCAATCTCTTCGGCAGCCAGACCTGGTACCTGTGTAATCACCTGTACGGTAACATCAGCAATGTCCGGATACGCCTCCACCGATAGTTGGTTCCAGGAATAAAATCCCAGCATGCAGATCAGAAAGAATACGGCGACCATCATCCATCTTTTTTGGATGGCCATTAAAATTATTCCGCGCATATCTCTGGCTATTTGGCTTCTAGTAAATAAATTGCACCTTCCGTAACCAACTCATCTGCTGCCTTTAGTCCCGATTTCAGAATAATCCGGTCGTGATCGGTCCCCGAGGTTTGGATCTTCCGTTTCAGATATCCGTTTGACCCCGCTTTTACAAAAACATAGCTGCTCTCTTCCATTTGCAGCACAGCACTGGTCGGAATAAGTATGGAACTGTCGGCTTTCTCGGTAAACTGAACGGTTGCATACATCCCGGGTTTCAGGTTTCGCCCACTGTTAGCGCATTCGATAAAGACCTCGACCGATCGGGTCGTTTCATCAAGCATTTCACTGATATGATAAACGACCCCTCGAATAATCAGTCCAGGCATACCGGCTGCCTCAATCTCCACCTCGTCCGATTCGTGGATGCTACTGATATCCTTCTCCTTCAACTGGCCGACCACCCAAACTTTGCTCAATTCAGCAACCAGGGCAACGGGGCCTGCATCATCGCGCAGGTATTGCCCGATCACAATATTGTCGGTGATCACTTCTCCGGCAATAGGGGTGCGTACAACCAAAGGCTCACCCAAAACCATATTTGCAGGATTAACGTGGTAGACATTCAGACTTGCAATCGAATTCTCATGATCCCGCTTGCTCACTTCGTAAGTCACTTCTGCCTCTTCCAGATCTTTTTGAACCCCAACACCATTTTTCAGCAGGTCCTGCTGTCTTCTGAGGTTTTTTTCAGCCAGCTGCATCTCCTGTTTTGACTGGTAGTACGCCTTTCCCGCCTCAAAAAAAGAGGGTGAGCTGATCTCAAAAATAGGGGCATTCACAGCAACCCGCTGTCCAAGTTTAATAAAAGATTTGATGATCCGCCCGGCAAACGGGGAGGCAATCTGGGCAAAGTTATTTGGAATCGCTTTTACGATGCCCGATGCAGAACGCTTATTCCGATACAGGGCCGCACTGACCAGGGTGGTTTTAATTTTCTCCTTTAGATTGGAGTTCTGAGGAATATAAATGGTATCCCCTTTCATGCTATAATTTGCCGATGATCCCGGTTCTGTTTTGCTATGACATGAAATTGCCAGCCATGCTAAACTCACAACCAATACTCTCTTCATTTTTATATTTTTTTGAATTGCATAATTCGCCCGCCGGTTATTCTGAAAATCAGTTAACCGACAGCCGTTGAAGTAATGTTACTTCATTCAATAAATCAGATTATGACAATCTTAAGGGGGGAGCACGAAGAGAATTGGCACGGTTACCTCCCGGCTCAGCATATCCTTCTTTGGTGGAATGAACTAAATCATCAACCAACAAAGATTTAATTATCAGCGCAATAAAAGAGATACTCACGGCTGTAGAAAGGAACTCGGACAGATGATGAATGAGCTGTAACTCCTTTCCGGAGTGGGGCAAATTTGAAGAGTTATTCCCACCTCCTGAATTGAAAGGATGCGAGTGAATAATGGTAATCCCGTTGATGACATGGGTATGGGGAAACAGCGTAATGCCACTGTAATACCCTAAAAAGAGTACCAGCAACAGCAACCTGAATAACTTACTTATCCCCTGTTTTAATAGTAAACCCATCCGCATTTTTAAAGGATTATCAGGGCAAAGATAATCATATCCGAAAGAGTTTAAAACTTTCCTGAAAAACCCCGTTTAAAATGGCAGATAGGTTATCCTCTGACCTTTATAATTCCGACGACAGTATTTAAATAAACAAAAATCGAATAGCCGGCCGCCTTCTGACGACAGGGTTGGAGCAATTCCATCCTTAAAATCTCATGCCTGTTTAATTTTCTCCAGAACGAGTTTCTGAATTTGACTATTTTTTTCTTTAGCATGAATATCCAGATCTGCTGCTACCGAAAGCAATTGTCGAATAGTCTCCTGATCATCTAATCCGGCGGCATTCACCAAAACATTCAGATAGGCTCCCGAAACAGCTGTGGCCGCACAAAGTGCCCCTACACCGGCATCGGTTATTGAATTTGGATTCCCCGTTTCGGCCATTGCCTGGATTACTTCCATCGACTGGAAAGCGGTTTGCATCACACTGAACGGGATCTCAATGGCCTTCAGTGTCGCTGTTTGTATGGCATTTTTCCGGACCATCTTCTCAGATAATGTCTCCTTTGGCAATTGGAAGGCACTCATAATCTGATTAAAAGCTTCAGTATCCTGATCTACCAGGTTGAGTAATGCTTCATAATACTTCTTCCCTTTTTCGGCCCATTCGGAATATTCCTCCCAGCGGGAATCCCAGCCCCGCTTCTGCGAAGTCAGATTTGCAACCATAGTGCCTAAGGATGCCCCCAATGCGCCTATATAAGCAGCAACAGAACCTCCTCCCGGGGCAGGAGAATCAGAAGCCGTCTCACGTGAAAAATCTGTGAGTGACATATTAATCAACGGATTACCCTTATCGCGGAGGAAATATTCAATAATTCGTTTGTCCGGATCAAATGGGGCCAGTTCATCCAGACCCAGTGATTTGACGGCGATATGGATTATTTCGTGATCCGGGATTCCCACTGAACGGTGTTGTTTCCGCAGAAAATATTTTCCGGCATCAAGCATGGCCTGCAGTGGAATCATCCCGATCAATTCAGATCCGGTCACACGGATGCCCCGGTCGCGGGCTCTTTCGCAGACTTCATCAAAAGCGATATGAACCGGAGTAGTGGTGATATCAATCAGGTTCATAGATATTTGGGAAATTCCATATTCCCTGATATACCAACCGATGGCACGAACCTTTTTCAAAGCCCCGGGAATTCTGACAGCCTCACCATGTTCGTCTCTGACGATTTTCCCGGTAACCGGATCCCCTTCCCGCTTAATTCGTCCGGCTTCACGCACATCAAAAGCGATCGAATTGGCCAGACGCAAAGAACTTGTATTTAAATTGACATTGTAGGCAATGAGGAAATTTCTCGCACCAATTGCCGAAGCACCAGACTGCTCATTAAATGCAGCCGGACCGAAATCGGGTTGCCATTCAGCCAGTTTCAGCTTTTCGGCTAGCCCTTCATACTCACCGGCCCTGCAGTTGGCAAGGCTTCGCCGTTTTTCTTCAAAAGCTGCAAATTCGTAACAATAAACGGGAATAGACAATTCCTCTCCAACCCTTTTGGCAAGGGTCCGGGCATATTCAACGGTCTCCTTCATCGTAATATCAGAAACCGGAACAAACGGACAAACATCGGTTGCTCCAAATCGTGGGTGTTCCCCTTTGTGATGACGCATGTCAATAATCTCAGAGGCCCGCTTAATTGCCCGGAATGCTGCCTCAACGACCAGGGCAGGTTCACCCACGAATGTAACTACCGTCCGGTTGGTCGCGTACCCGGGATCAACATTCAACAGTCTGATTCCCTGAACACTCTCAATCACATCGGTCAGCTGTTTAATGAGGGAATGATCACGTCCTTCCGAAAAATTGGGAACACACTCGATAAGCTGTTTCATCTGTATATCATTTGTTTTTTAAAGGCCAGATGGAATCCGTCACCTGGCGGATGAGGATATATTCATTTCGATTGGTGTTATTTTATCATGGTTATTTCCTTCTATGAAGATTTAGGTCGCACGCTATATTTAAACAGCGGGCAATTAGCAGACGCACTGCTGTGCGTCTCTCCGTCTCTTCATCATTCCGTCTTTCATTCACTGCCTTTCTCCCCGTTTCCATACCACTGAAGGATCCAGGCTTCCCTGGTGGTAAATAATTTCACGGTAGTCAGCGACAGGAAATCCGGCCATATCGGCTAGCAATCCTAAACTTAATACCCCGCGATCAGTGAGGTTTAGGGCTCTGGCAGCTCTGAAAGTGATTCCAGCTAATGATTCAGCCATAGTCATCTTTTCAAAGATACCCAATAAAGCGGTTTGAAGCAACAAATCGCCCATAGGAGCTGATCCGGGATTCCAGTCAGAACCGATAGCCAGCGAACAACCTGCATCCAACAGTTTTCGGGCAGGGGCAAAACGGCCACCCAGTCCAAGCGATGACCCGGGAAGTACAATTGGGATCACATCTGAAGCGGCTAATAATTTAATTTCATGGTCATTCATGGTCTCCAGATGATCGACAGAGAGAGCCCCAAGTTCGGATGCAACGGCTACGCCACCCTCTGTAAACTGATCTCCATGAATTACCAGGTCAAACCCAAGGTTTTTTGCCTGGTTCAAATATACCAGTGCTTCTGAAGGGGTAAACGCCCCTTTATCAATATAGATATCTATTCTGTTGGTCAAATTTCCTGACCTTATCACAGGAAGCAATTCATTGATAATACTTTCCAGGTAATCAGCCTGAGATCCGTGAAAATCGGAAGGTTTAATGTGAGCGGCCAGGCAGGTAGGAATCAGATCTACAGATAGCTTTTTATTCACCTTCCCGATGACCTCAAGCAGCTTTAGCTCCCCCCCGGTATTCAGACAATAGCCGCTTTTGACTTCAATTGTGGTCACACCATTCCGTAAATAGGTCTTGGCACGTTCAGTGAGTGAAGCTTCAAGATCAGCGGATGAAGCGACTCTTGTTTTTTCAACCGTATCGCCGATGCCCCCTCCGCCCTGGGCAATTTCGAGGTAACTTTTTCCGGCTAACCGGAGAGCATAATCGTTCGCACGGCTCCCTGCCCAGCAAAGGTGTGTATGCGGATCAATCATCCCAGGGATAACGACCATGTCGCTGTCTATATAATCAATGATGGTATTGCGGTCCCCAAACTCATCACCCAATAAATCGAAATTCCCCACTTTTACTATCTTCCCTTCACATACTACAATTCCGCCATCCGGGATGATTTCGAGCTGATTATCATTCAAGCTTCCTTTTAACGGAATGTTGTTCATCGTCAGAAGTTGGGTGAAAGGGCCTATCAGTCTGTTCTTTATCATAGTTATTAGTTAATCTGCAAAGTTTTCGAAGGGGACTGGTATCTGCTCAAAATTAAAAGAGTTACTTGCCCGTTCGATTTTATGGTTATGAAATAATCGCACAATCCGGCATTTCGGTAAAGCCAGACGCGAAAATATTTAAATTCACTGAAAGCCGAGGTCAAAAGTGGTCATATTTTTCCGGGCATTCTCGTATCCGGCATCGTTGTGTCTGAAAATTCCCATTGCCGGATCGTTATAAAGGACTCTTCGGATACAGGTTTCAGCCCGTTCGGTTCCGTCGGCGAGAACCACCATCCCTGCATGCTGGGAATAGCCCATCCCAACTCCTCCCCCGTGATGGAAGGAAACCCAGGTTGCGCCTCCGCCAGTATTCGCCATCAGGTTAAGCAGCGGCCAGTCAGAAACGGCATCGCTTCCATCCAGCATTTTTTCAGTCTCCCGGTTTGGCGATGCCACAGAACCGCAATCCAAATGGTCACGTCCGATGACAATCGGAGCTTTTACCTTCCCCTCCTTTACCAGATTATTAAACAGAACTCCGGCCTTTTCGCGTTCACCCATCCCAAGCCAGCAGATACGGGCCGGGAGCCCTTGAAATTCCACCTGTTTTTCCGCCTTTTGCAGCCAGGTAATCATTTGCAGATTATCGGGAAAAGCTTCCATCAGTGCCCTGTCAGTAATACGGATATCTTCAGGATCACCCGACAAAGCTGCCCAACGAAAGGGACCTTTCCCATCACAAAAGAGGGGACGGATAAACTCGGGAATAAATCCGTTGTAATTATACGCATTTTTTTCACCCCCTTGACTGGCCATTTCACGAAGATTATTCCCATAGTCAAAAACGATGGATCCCTGATGCTGCATCTCCAGCATAAACCCCACATGCCTTGCCATACTTTTCATTGACAACTCTTTGTACTTGTCAGGAGCCACTTTTCGCAGCGTCTTGGCCGCCTCAAGAGTCAGATCATTTGGCACATATCCATATAAAGGATCATGGGCAGAAGTCTGGTCAGTCACAACATCAGGGACTATGCCATCGATCAGCAGCTGCTCAAGTGTATCCCCAATATCGGCCACTAATCCTACAGACATAGGCTTACCATCTTCCTTTGCCTTCAGCACCATCGCTTTGGCTTCTTCGTAGGAATAGGAAATATGGTCTACATAACCGGATTCAAATCGTTTTTTAATCCGCTCCGGATCGACATCAACACCCAGGAAGGCAGCCCCTGCCATTGTCGCGGCGAGTGGCTGAGCTCCTCCCATCCCTCCCAGTCCGCCAGACACAATCAGCTTATGCCTTAGGTCTCCCTTGAAATATTTGGTTCCGCAGGCGGCAAAGGTCTCGAACGTTCCCTGGAGAATCCCCTGGGAACCAATATAAATCCAGCTTCCGGCAGTCATCTGCCCGTACATCATCAACCCCTCGCTTTTAAGTTTTTCGAAATGGTCCCAGGTTGCCCAAACCGGGACAAGATTACTGTTAGCAATAAATACCCTTGGCGCCTCAGGATGCGTGCGGACGATACCGACTGCCTTACCCGATTGAATCAGCAGACTATGGTTCTCATCCAGTTCGAGCAGACATTTGATAATCTGGCGCAGGGCTTCAGGATTCCGAGCTGCCTGACCAGTTCCCCCGTAAACTACAAGTTCTTCCGGATTTTCCGCCACATTTCGGTCCAGATTATTGAGTAACATGCGCAGCGGCGCCTCTGTTTGCCATGATCTGGCATTCAACTCATTTCCAATGGGAGAGTGATAATTTGGATGAGTTGCGTATTTTTTAATAAATTCCGAATAGTTCATGGTCCTCATTTTTAAGGTTTATTTTCAGTTTTTTCGCAGCCTTATTTGAGATAGCAATCAACACCCGCTTTTTTACCAGCTCAATCGCCTTGTTCATCTCGGCCGACATGATATGATCCGATTCTGCAAAGGGAATTGTTTGGCGTATTGCCTCATGACAGGCATCAAGAATCCCGCCCGATTTAAGCGGCTTGCGGAAATCGAATCCCTGGGCCGCACAGAATAGCTCAATTCCCAGTATCTTTTCAAGATTATCAATCACCATCAGCGCCTTACGTCCGCAGATTGATCCCATGCTCACATGATCCTCCTGACCCAATGAAGTGGGTATACTGTCGGCGCTGGCCGGAAAACAGAGACTCTTATTTTCGCTGACCAGGGCGGCAGTGGTATATTGAGGGATCATAAACCCGGAATTTAATCCGGTCTCACGCATCAGCAACTTTGGCAGCCCTTCAATTGAATCATTGAGTGACAGGTAGATGCGCCGATCTGCAATATTTCCCAGTTCGGCAGCTGCAACTGTTACATAATCCAAAGCCATCGCGAGCGGTTGTCCGTGGAAATTGCCACCGCTGATGGATCGACCATCCTCCAGGATAACAGGGTTATCGGTGACCGAATTCAGCTCGATATGCAACAGTTCCTTCAGATGTAACCAGGCATTTCGTGAAGCGCCATGAACCTGCGGGATGCATCTTAAAGAATAGGGATCCTGCATCCGGGAACAATTTTTATGCGACTTTACAATTTCAGAATCGCCTATTAGCAATCTCATTCGTTCTGCAACATAGGTTGTTCCCAGGTAAGGGCGTAAGGCATGTAATTCCGAAGAGAATGTTTTAACCGAGCCAAGCATCGCTTCAAGGTTCATGGCTGCGATCAGGTCTGCATTATCCAGACAATTCTGGAGCCGGTCCACCACTTTAATGGCATGAGCTGCAATAAATTGGGTTCCATTAATCAGAGCAAGTCCCTCCTTGGCTCCCAACTCAAGAGGTGCCATCCCAAACTTATTGAGCAAAGTGCCCATTTCAACAGTTTTACCTTTATGATGAACCTTCCCGTGTCCGGTCAACGGGAGAAAGAGATGAGCCAGCGGAGCCAGGTCACCAGAAGCACCCACCGATCCCTGGGATGGGACAACCGGAATAATATTCTCCTCAATATGCCAGATAATCCGTTCAAGTGTTTCGAATGCGATACCTGAATAACCTTTTGCAAGGGCATGGACCTTCAGAATCATCATTAATTTGGCCAGTTCAGGATCAATGGAGTCTCCCACCCCTACGCTATGGCTCTTTAACAGATTAAGTTGTAATTTTTTGGTGTCACTCTCTGAAATAATGGTCGTGCAAAGCGGCCCAAAACCGGTGTTGATTCCATAAACAATCCTATGATTGGCGACTATTGCCTCTACCATATTCCGGCTCTTCTCAATTCTTACTTTAGCTTTCGGCCCAATTTGGCCCACAATTTTACCCGTTGCCATTTGTAATGCCAGACCCGCTGTGAGGATGTCTTCACCAAATTTAAAGCCTTTCTTGATCCTGGTATCTTGCTGTTTTATCATAATTCTTAGTAATTATTAACGCCAATTATTGCCGGTAAGACCAGCATTCAACTGATTGGAAATCCGGTATAATCCTACGATTTATTTTGAGAACTAAAAATGACAAATGCCAGTATTAACAGGCAGAGGTTATAAGGCAGAAGGCAGAAAGGGAAAGGCAGAAGGCAAAAGGCAGAAGAAGGAAATTTCTGGTTTCAAAATTTGGAGATTTGAAGATGAAAAAATTAGTCGTTTTTAACATTAATTCAATCATATAATTGAAAATCAATTACTTACCACACACGGAAATCGAGCTGTCAAGGAATGTTCTCCAGATTGCTTTATCTCCGCTTCTTTAAAAAAGTCCGTGAAGTCGGGCGTCAATCCGGTCGATCACTTTACTGATATCTTCCTTATTCTCGACAAAATTAAGTTCGTCAACATTGATAATCAACATTTTACCATTCTGATACCTGGTTGCCCAGGCTTCATAGCGCTGATTAAGTTGTTTGAGATAATCAAGCCGGATCGTATCTTCGTAATCACGTCCTCTCTTCTGAATTTGCTTAACCAGAGTAGGCACGGTAGCACGCAAATAAATGATCAGGTCGGGGGTCTGGATAAGCTTACCCATCAGATCAAAAATATTGTGATAGGTCTCAAAATCGCGGGTACTCATGAGTCCCATATCGTGCAGGTTAGGGGCGAAGATTTCGGCATCCTCATAGATTGTCCGGTCCTGAATCACTGTTTTTCCTGAATTCCGAAACTCAACGATCTGACTGAAACGTTTATTGAGGAAATAAACCTGTAAATTAAAAGACCACCGCTGCATATCGTGATAGAAGTCATTCAGATATGGGTTTCCTTCCACATCTTCATAATGGGCTTCCCATCCATAATGTTTGGATAAAATCTCCGTCAGGGTCGTCTTTCCCGCCCCAATATTTCCGGCGATCGCGATATGCATTGCAGAAGCTGTCTTTTTCATGGTGATATCTAAGCTTTTAAGGGGCAGTTGGAATAGTTTGAAATTACCTTGCAATAACCGGAATCCAGATTTTTAGGGATTCCCAATCGTTCTTTTAATTCTTCTGATCAAAGATAATTAAAAATAGGGTCATCCCAACTTTGATCTCAAGCCAATATTTTCATTTATCAGTAAGAGGCTCTCCAGAAATTCCCTGTTGTTCGACAATCGCGGCACCTTATTCTGACCTCCAACTTTCCCCCTTTCCCGCATCCACTGGAGAAAGGTTCCATCTGCGACTGCCAGTACATGTGGCTTTTCGAGCGTTGCGTTTTTATACCTCTTAGCCTCATAATCTGAATTCAATTTCTGCAGCTCCAGATCCAAAATGGTTGTAAATTTATCCAGGTTGTCAGGAACCGTATTAAATTCGATAAGCCATTGATGGGCTCCCTTTGCCTGATTTTCAGACATAAAAATGGGCCCTGCAGTATAATCATCGATAATTGCCCCCGTGGCAGCGCAGGCTTCCTTGATCGCCCTTTCGGCATTATCAATAATTATCTCTTCTCCAAAAGCGTTTATAAAATGTTTTGTCCTCCCTGTGATCCTTAGCTTATAAGGATCCTTGGAAGTGAAAACCACCGTGTCACCAATCATATAACGCCAGAGGCCCCCGTTGGTCGAAATTACCATAGCGTAATTTATCCCAAGCTCCACCTCCCAAAGCGGAATGGCAGAGGGATTTTCTGCTTCAGTTTCCCCTGCAACAATAAACTCATAATAAACGCCATAGTCCAGCATCAGCAGCATGTCAGGGCTTGACGGATCATCCTGAATGGCAAAGAATCCCTCTGAAGCATTATAAGTCTCCATATAGTTCATCTTTCCCGAAGGTATAATCCGTTTATACTGTTCTTTATAAGGCTCAAAGGAGACTCCGCCATGGATGAATAATTCCAGGTTAGGCCATACATCGAGGATATTTGACTTTCCGGTATATTCCAAAATGTTTCGAAGCAACACCAAAAACCACGAAGGGACCCCTGCCAGAGAGGTAACGTTATCATTTATAGCCGTTTTCGTGATTTGTGCAATCTTTTCCTCAAATTCGGGGATTAGGGCAATTTCGGTTGGAGGTGTCCGGTGAAAATCGGTCCAGAACGGAAGATTCTCAATCATTATTGCGGAAAGATCACCATAATAGGCTTTATTACTCAGATTAGTCATCTGGTGACTCCCTCCCAGCGTAAGACTCTTCCCTGAAAGGAGAGATGCCCCGGGATTATTCCGGTAATAAATCGCAAGAACGTCCTTCCCTCCCCTGAAATGACAATCATCCAGAGACTCTTTTGAGACCGGGATAAATTTACTTTTAGCATTTGTAGTCCCCGAAGATTTGGCAAACCATTTCATAACGCCCGGCCAAAGGACACTTTTCTCCCCCAGGATCATCCGGTTAATCATTGGCTCTATGGTTTCGTACCTGGAAATCGGAATATTTTGCCGGTAATATTCCCAGGACTTGATTTTTGAATAATCGTATTTCTCACCCCATTCTGTATTTTTTGCAGTGTTCAGTAAATTAAAGAGCACTTCTTCCTGAATCTCCCTGGCATGTTCCCGATAAAGATCGATTTCATAAATTCGTTTGTAATTGATCCAGTTGATAATTGAATTAACAATAGCCATGCTCTATTCCTGATTAGAATTATTCGGATGAAATTTAGTAACTTTCCGCCAATTAGCAGCGTATTAAAGATAATATTATATTTATTGCGACAAATTTAAAACTTTATTCCAATCAAACCGATATGATTGAGAAATCACCAATCGACTTGAATGTCTTCATCCTATCGATTTGATTTGCCTATTTTGGGTTCCGTTTAACCTTAAAAAAACAAATATTATAAGCATGAATGTGATAGATAGTATTTTGATATTGATTTTTGTGGCTGCTGCAATCAATGGATTTGTTAAAGGCTTTTTCATTGAATTAGCCTCCATCGTCTCATTGATACTGGGAATTTGGGCTGCAGTTAAATTTTCGGGGCTGGTCCAGCGATGGCTCTCAGGTTATTTCGACTGGAGCGCTGACGCGATGAAACTTGTGGCTTTCGTCCTGATATTTATTTTTGTCGTCCTGGTAGTTCACCTGGTCGCAACGCTTACCGAAAAATTTGTCAGAGCTATTGCACTAAGCTTCTTCAGCAGGCTGGGTGGGGCAGTTATTGGCCTGCTTAAAACAGCCTTTATCCTGAGTATCATTATGATTGTTATTTTTAAAATGGAAAATTTTACCGGCAGAATTATTCCGGAGAAGGCCAAATCGGAATCCAGATTATATGGTCCCATCGAAAATATAGCACCCAATATACTCCCCTTTCTGAAAGCTGAAAAGGCAAAAATCCTTGAAAATAAACCTAAAAATGCCATTATCTAAGGTCCAAGGAAAAATCGCAGGTACAAAAATAGTTATCTGACCATTATAAGCTTCACTCTTAGTTGCTGGCATTTAGCTTCTGGCATCCAGCCGGAAGATTCTTAATTTTTTTACCCTGAATTTTTTAAAATATTTTAATCAGGTGCGTATCAATGAGCCAGTTGTCAATCGCACGTAGCCAGTTGCCAGTAGGAAGTAGCAAGTAGCCAGTAGGAAGTAGCAAGTAGCAAAATAATCACCCACATCAAACTACCAGGAGCCAGTATCAACTACCGATGCGGCTTGTTTTTCCTAACTTTCTCCGAAAAATCTTTCCAGAAAAGTTGGTGAAAGCCGAGGCTATTTGATTGTTTAAGCAGTTCATTCGGCGAAAAATCACTGCCGGGGAGGGTCGTAAATCTGGCCTGAGGTTGGTAGAGGGCAGCCGGTTCCGGGTGAAACTGAACGCCAACAACATTTCGGAATGTTTTATGTTGAAGAGCCTCTACGATTTTCCCATCCATCGAGGTAGCAATTACCTCCATACTAGCGCCCAACCGACCAGCAGCCTGATGATGGGCACTCAAAACCATTGGACCATAGACTTTAGATGACGCGGCAATTTCCATTAAATATCCCCCTTTTGCCATCCTGATCTGGTGAAAAATCCCTCCAAACAAGTCAGATAATGGATAGAGCGGGGCAACGGAACTGCGGTGTTGGGCATTTCCAGGCAGTTTTGCTGTCTCCTCCAGCGTATTTTTATGATAACATTCCGTTGGAATATCCTGAATCAGGGTACCTCCGGCAGCTACATTCATGGTTTGCATTCCCAGACAGAAAGCCCGCACAATAAAGGACGGTTTATCAATCAGAAAAGGTTTAAACGATGGATTTCGGCTTCCGCCAGTAAGATGGAAGAAAAATGACACCTCAAAATAATGACGGTAAGGATCAGTAACCAGCGTCAGAAAATTCTGCTTTTCACCGTAAATGGCCGCCGGGATATCAGGACCGCCAAAGAAAAGTATTCCATCCGACTCTTCAAATAATTTCCGAAACGCATGTGTACAATTGTTTTCACGGTAAATATCCCCCGGAAGGATCTCACCTTCAACTTTCTGAAGCTTGTAATTTGTCAGATGGTGCTCGACGATAAAACGGTCCGAAAGGGAAAAGTCATAGGCTTCATGAGCCGAATAGACTCCAATCATTTCCAGACCTGGAATATCAATCACCTTATTTTCAACCATCCATTCCATGCTCTCAATATTACTCACGGTAGGATGCAACAAAACAAGACGATGCTGCGCCTGTCCGTTGAATGTCAAAAACATGAACAGAATGGCAATTGGAAGGACATTTGAGAAAAATCCGGGGCGTCTCATAAGAAGTAGTTTTGGAAGTACTAAAGTACCTAAATTTTATCAGAAATTACGACCCTCATTTTCAGGAGTTAGTTCGGTTACCGTGGTGTTAAAAAGTTGTATCTTTGTCCATCTTTAACCCATGGTTTCACGGAAAATTAAGTTTCCCATGGATTACAGTTAAAGCATGGGCCTTTGGTTAGCTGGTTTGGAATGGTATTTAAATAGAACGCATAATGAATTTTGTTGAAGAATTAACGTGGCGAGGGATGGTTCATGACATGATGCCCGGACTCGAAGATCAATTGAAAAAAGAGGTCACATCGGCTTATGTCGGAATTGATCCCACTGCCGACTCATTACATATCGGCCACCTGGTTGGGGTGATGATGCTCAAACATTTCCAGTTGGCCGGACATAAACCAATCGTCCTCGTAGGAGGTGCAACCGGCATGATTGGTGACCCATCGGGAAAGTCTCAGGAGCGTAACCTTTTGGATGAATCCACATTAAGACACAATCAGGAATGTTTGAAAGTTCAGATTTCGAAATTCCTTGATTTCGATTCCGAGGCAGTAAATGCAGCTGAAATGGTCAATAATTACGACTGGATGAAAGAGTTTACATTTCTCGGTTTTATCCGCGATATTGGTAAACATATCACTGTTAACTATATGATGTCCAAGGATTCTGTCAAAAAGAGGCTGGATCCGGAAAGCGGGGGGACGGGGATGTCCTTTACCGAGTTTACTTATCAATTGGTACAGGGAACCGACTTCCTCCACCTTTACGAAACCAGAAACTGTAAATTACAGATGGGAGGTTCAGACCAGTGGGGGAATATCACCACCGGGACCGAGCTGATCCGCAGAAAAGCGGGCGGAGAGGCGTTTGCACTCACTTGTCCGCTGATTAAAAAAGCGGATGGAACCAAATTCGGCAAAACAGAATCGGGGAATGTGTGGCTCGATCCGGTAAGAACATCTCCTTACCAGTTCTATCAGTTCTGGCTAAACACTTCGGATGCCGATGCCGAAAAATATATCAGAATCTTCACTATATTGTCTCAGGAAACCATAAATCAGCTGATTGAGGAGCATAAACAGGCACCACACCTTCGCCAACTCCAGAAGGTACTTGCCAAAGAGGTAACCTGCATGGTTCACTCTGAATCAGATTACCTGATTGCAGTCGAAGCCGCTGATATTCTGTTTGGCAAAGGGACTGAAGAGACCTTAAGAAAACTGGACGAAGCGACATTCCTCTCCGTTTTTGAAGGGGTTCCCCAGTTTGAGATTTTCAGATCAGAGCTCGATTCGGGCGTAAATATCATCGATTTGCTTGCAGAAAAAACAACTGTTTTCCCATCCAAAGGGGAAGCCCGCCGAACTATAGCCGGCGGTGGTGTGGCCGTAAACAAAGTTAAAATTGAAAGTTCGGATGAGGTTTTCAACACCGGAAAACTAATCGGTGATAAATATCTGCTGGTGCAGAAAGGGAAGAAAAACTATTTTCTCCTGATCGCTGAATAATTTTTGATAAGTCAGGATCATTGAGAGTTGCAAATAAATTTTCAGTATGATTAAATCAGGATTAATGCTCTCTCTTTGTCTGTTGATGAGCGGAGTCATGCAGGGACAAAAAAGTAAAAACCCCGGGGAGGTTCAGGAAAAAAGGATTCTGGCGTTGGTCAAAAAGATGACCCTCGAAGAAAAAATCGGATTGTTGCACGCCAATTCCAAATTTTATGTTTCCGGCGTAGAACGGCTTGGGATACCTGAATGGGCGTTGTCTGACGGGCCTCATGGTGTGCGCGCGGAAATTAACCGTCACGACTGGGGTTACTCAGGGTGGACAAACGACTCTTCCACCTGTTTCCCTACAGGAACAGCCCTGGCAGCCAGCTGGAATCCCGCTCTTGCCCGTGAACGCGGAATTGTTCTGGGTGAAGAGGCGCGTTTTCGCAAAAAAGACGTATTGCTCGGTCCGGGCATAAATATCATACGGTCACCGCTTTGCGGCCGCAATTTCGAATACCTCAGCGAGGATCCTTTCCTGATCTCGGCAATGGCAGTCCCTTATATACAGGCATTACAGTCAAAGGACGTCGCCGCGAGCGTTAAACATTATCTGGCAAACAACCAGGAGGATAACCGCTTTCGGATTGATGTTTCAATGAGTGAACGGGCTTTACGCGAAATTTACCTGCCTGGTTTCAAAGCTGCGATTACCGATGGAGGGGCACTGACCGTAATGGCAGCTTACAACAAATTCCGCGGGGATTGGTGTTCCGAAAACGACTACCTCGATCGTAACATACTTCGAAACGAACTTGGATTCAAAGGGGTTTTGATGACGGACTGGGACGCAGCACACAGTACGGTAAAGGCAGCGTTCGCAGGTCTTGATCTGGAAATGGGCACCGATAAAAAGGACTATAATGATTGGTATTTTGCCAATCCTCTTCTTCAGGCAGTGAAAGAAGGGAAAGTTCCCATTTCGGTAGTGGACGAGAAGGTGTCCAACATATTACGGGTAATGATGAAGATCAAAATGCTGGATGACAAAACAAGGGTGAAAGGGTCCATGAATACTCCTGAACATCAGCGTGCTGCATACAATTCGGCAGCAGAAGCGGTAGTTTTACTTAAGAACCGGAATAAAGTCCTCCCCATTGATTTCACCAAAATAAAATCAATTGCGGTGATTGGCGATAATGCTACACGGAAACACACCAATGGCGGACTTAGTTCTGAAATTAAAACATTGTACGAGGTCACACCGCTCGAAGCATTAACCCGGAAGTTCGGAAACAGCGTAAAGATCAACTATGCCCCTGGATATGAAAAGCAATCCACCTTTTATGAAGGAAACAACAAAGGACAATCAGACACTAAAAAGGTCGACTGGAACCTGATTGACGCTGCAGTTGACGCAGCCCGCAAGTCGGATATTGTGGTAATCTTCGGGGGTTTGAATCACGATTTTGACACTGAGTCATTTGACCGGCTGGATATGAAATTGCCATATGGCCAGGAGACCCTGATACAGGAAGTGGCCAAGGCAAATCCAAAGACCATTGTTGTGATTATTGCCGGATCACCCCTGGAAATTAGTGGTATAGCAAACCGGGTTCCCTCCATACTCTGGGCCTGGTATGGAGGGATGGAAGCGGGAAATGCGGTTACAGATATCTTAAGCGGAAAGGTTAACCCATCCGGCAAAATGCCATTCACCCTGCCGGTTTCCCTTGAGCAAACACCCGGTCATGCCCTGGGAAACTATCCGGGCCATAACCTCAGGGTCAACTATGAAGAGGATATCCTGGTGGGTTACCGCTGGTTTGATACCAAAAAAATTGTACCCCAATTCCCATTCGGATACGGTCTCTCCTACACGACTTTTGAACTTTCGGGATTGAACGCAGACAAATCAACCTACCATAAGGAGGAGGTCATTCATGTGAAATTTGTGGTTAGAAACACCGGATCGGCTTTTGGGGCTGAGGTAGCCCAAGTCTATGTAAGTGAACCTATTTGCTCAGTTTTACGTCCGGATAAGGAACTGAAAGGATTTGAAAAAGTGTTTCTGCAACCTGGAGAGGCCAAAACAATAGAACTTCCGGTGAAAATCTCAGACCTCGCCTATTACGATGAAGCCCTGAAGGGATGGAAGATTGAGCCGGGCGAATTTCTGCTCCATTTAGCCACCTCTTCCGGCGATATATGCCAAACCGTGAAGATTACGGTCAACTGATTTCCGGGGAATAAGAATAAATTAGAAAGAGGAGTATTTTAACCCTGATTGGGAATAAAACAATCCTCTTTCCATTTTCACTACCAGGGGAATAACTACAATAGATCAACCTGGTTCTTTATAAATTCCCAACGGCTCTCCTCCAGTTCCGCTCCAACTACCTGGATTACTTCCCCTGCCAATAATGCACCAATCTTTCCACATTTTTCAAGATTATGGCCTGCTGCCAGTCCTGCCAGAAATCCGGCGGCAAAAAAATCTCCCGCACCAGTTGTATCAATAACATTTGCCTCAACAGTTGTCGGAATGTGCCATTTTTGGGTTCCCTGCTGAACAAAAGCACCCTCCTTTCCTACCTTTACTACCGCAATATCACATCGGCCTGCCAGATTTTCCAGAGCTGCTTCAGGTGCCATACCAGTAAATGATTTTGCCTCATCTTCATTCGCAAAAACAATATCGATATAATTATCCACCAATTCATTCAGAACCTCAATGTTAGCTTCCACAACATTATAGCTCGACAGGTCGAGTGCAATAGCCAATCCTGCGGATTTTGCGGCTGAAGCGGCAGCCATGATCAGAGAATTATTAAAGACCAGGTAACCTTCAATGAAGAAAAGGTCGTAGCCCGAAAAAAGGTCCGGAGTGATATCCTCCGGTCCTAATTCGACTGCTGCTCCAAGGTAAGTGGCAAAAGTGCGTTCGCCATCAGGGCTTACAAAACCTACCGCATTACCGGTTGGAAGGTCAAGCTCCTTAAGAAGGACTCCAATTCCCCGTTTATGCATTTCATTTTTGAAAAGACGCCCCAGAGCATCCTGACCAATTGCTCCAATATAGCCGCATACAGCACCAAGGGCAGCGATCCCGTTAATGGCATTTGCCACAGAACCACCAGTTGCTACTTTAATATTGAGATGCGAAATCTCCTTTTGAATCAGGGATGAAAGCTCCCTGTCAATGAGGGTCATTCCCCCCTTTGGCAGGTTTAAATTACTGATTAATAAGTCGTCCTCAGCCAGCACCATGATATCAACCAAGGCATTCCCAATCCCCAGTATTCTTAAATTATTCATCGCATCGATTTTTTTCAGATAATTTTGCAAATATATTTTAGATTTCTGAAAAACTTACTACTTTTGCAACGCTTTCGGAAATTAAGTACAAAAGCAATATACTTAGTATTCCTTAGTAGCTCAGTTGGTTAGAGCGGCGGACTGTTAATCCGTAGGTCGTAGGTTCAAGTCCTACCTGAGGAGCCAGACACAACTGGAGGTCATTTTCGACCTCCTTTTTGTTTTTAGTCCCTTCTAACAGCCTGGTAATCTTAAGCAATATACAGACACGTGTCGAATAAGAAAAGTTTGCAACTCTCCCTTTTATTTGCAGTTCTTAATTCGGAATTATGTAATTTCATTTCTAACCTACAATCCATTATCTTTACAAAAAATGATTGATGGAGGAATCTGGCATAAAAATATTTCAGGCAGATGATGGCAGGACAGAAATTCAAGTTGTTGTTCAATCTGAGACAGTTTTGCTGTCCCAAAGACAATTAGCTGATCTCTTCGAAAAAGATTCTGACACAATAGGACTTCATCTTAGGAACATTTATAAATCAGGAGAACTAAACGAAGAAGCAACTACCGAGAAATACTCGGTAGTTCAAAAAGAGGGAGCCAGAAATGTTACCCGAAATCTAAAATTGTACAATCTTGATGCGATCATTTCTGTTGGATATCGGGTGAATTCTAAAAGAGGAGTTCAATTCAGAATTTGGGCAAACCAAGTAATAAAAGACTTCCTGATAAAGGGGTATGCGCTGAATGAAAAACGGTTAACCGATCAAAATGATAAGTTGAGGAGTTTGAAAGAATCAGTCCTGATTCTGACCAAAATAGTAAATCAGAAAAAACTGACCTCTGATGAAAATGAAGGACTTCTAAAAATCATAACGGATTACGCATATGCATTGGACATCCTTGACCAATATGATTACCAAAAATTAAAAATTTCAAACACCTCTGACAAAGAGCTTTTCAAGATTACTTATGATGAAGCGAGGATTCATATCGGCAAACTAAGAGAGATATACGGAAATAAATCACTTTTTGGAAAAGAAAAAGACGAATCATTTCAAAGTTCGCTTCTAACAATTTACCAAACATTTGACGAAAAGGATTTATATCCAAGTGTAGAGGAAAAAGCAGCCAATCTGCTTTACCTGGTTACCAAAAATCATTCATTTATTGATGGAAATAAGCGGATTGCCGCCTATTTCTTTTTACTGTTTCTTGAAAAGAATAATCTTCTATTTACCGAGACAGGAGACAAACGTGTACCAGATAGTACTCTTGTAGCACTAACATTGATGATTGCAGTTAGTAGTCCCGAAGAAAAGGATACAATGACAAAAGTAATAGTGAACCTCATAAATGGGAAAAATACAGGTTAGAATTCAATATAAATAACTTTTAATGTAAGTATTAAATAATCAAGAAAAGGTTAAATCTGTTGCAACTTTCGAATGAAAGGGGAGCCAGACAGGACTGGAGGTCATTTTCGACCTCCTTTTTGTTTTTAGTCCCTTCTAACAGCTTGGTACTCTTTAGTAATACACGTATGGGAGTCGTGTAAGAAAAGGTTGCAACGTTCCCTTTTTCTAAAACGATTTTTTCTGAAAAGATGCAACTAAGTATCTTCTTTCTGCTCTCCGTTTGAAATAGTAATTTTTATTTCAACTTCTCTACCCATGCAATGAAATTAGTGTTTGCATCTCCGCTGTCTTCCGCCTGCGTGTGTGCAAGGCCCCAGATAGTCTCGAAGTCGACATTCTTTACACCACTGAAATTCTGAAGGGCAAGGGTGAGGTCTATTTCGGTATTGAGCGGAGCATCACCCTGATTTATGCCGGAATGTATTCGCCAATAGGGAGCTACATCACTGCTGCCACTGCCCCCACCACTATAGTAAGTGTCATTATCGACCAGATAGTGAAGTGGAGAGTACATCATCAGTCTTTGTTGCACCGTCTTTCCTACTGCATCTATATGGGTGCTTGCCAGGTCAGCGGTGAAATAAGGATAGTAGCCCGATTCGAATGTGTTTATGAGTGATGCAAGATACTGGTCGAAATGTCCTGCTGTGCCCGATATTCCGAATAGTGTATTCTCTGGATTCCCCTTTGCGGCATAATCATCATATGCCCCCAGACCCTTTGATGCATTCTTGTATTTTGAAGTAAATGAGTATAGTGCCGTGGTATCCGTGGTGGAATATGACGTGATACTGGCACTATTGTGGCTGTTATATCGCGAAACAGCATCGTTTATCACACTCATAACATATTCGTAGTATGACCCGCTCTGATAATAGCCGTTTGATGTTGATGAGAGTGTGAGTTTCGCGCCGGTCGAAGGATTCTTTAATCCAACAGAATTTATGTACCGGGCAAATTGCGCAGCAAGTCCCTTGCTGATGCTTGCATCGGCATTGCTTAGCGAACTGCGGGTTAGTCCCATATTCCATTCGTATGCTTCATCGCCCATTTCGAGATTCGTTATCGGACACCAACACATACTTCCATAGATATTGTCCTTGAATCCGCTTTCTGCACCGATAGCTGTAAGATAATCTGCATATTGGCTACAGTTACCCGATACTCCAAAAATTGCACTCTGTGCACCGCCGCCACTCATTCCAAATGAAAATATACGATCCGAATTGCCTGGCACTGCATTTTGTTTCTCCTGCAGATAACGGAAATATCTAACGGCAGCCTTGAGGTCTGTAACTCCAAGCGGTGCACCTTGTGTACTGCCGCGACATCCCGGCCATAGGTAAATGAATCCTTCTTTTGTGAACCCAGCAACATCACTTGAATACCCCGTCGGGGCAGATTGTGCAGAATAACCAGGTGTATTAACCGGCACAACGATTGGAGCCGTTGAAGCAGTATATCCATTAATTGTTGCTGTATAGTTGATTGTGCATGTATACGTGCCATCAGAATTGGCTGTGGCATTCATAAAAGTAGCCGGTACAAAAATTCCCATTTGCTCATAAGTCGTGGCGGTGGGCTTTGAGCAATAATAGAGACCCACAATATAATAAACCTTTGCGCTGGAGTTATACTGCCATTTATCGTTGATGGTTGTCTCAAAGGGATAGGTTGATGAAGATGTATTAGATGAATTTACACAACTAATCCTATTTTTAGCACATTGAACGAAAGAAACTGCCATCATTAGCATTATTAACGTACTAAATAATAATCTTTTCATAATTTTTCTTTAAATTGTGATACTTAAATAGCTTTGTATGTGCATATCGAAACTCCCGTGTTCAGATTTTGTCCTTTTCATTATCCTTTCCTTTTTAAATAAAAATTTGATATAAAACTTAAGAATCAATCAGGATATTGTGCGCGGGACAAATCTATTCACGAATTAAGGTCGAGGGAAACAGAATCAGTATAATGGCTCATAAGCTAAGTCAAAAGCTAATTTTTAATTATTAACGTTTATTCGGGATCATTTTAGAACCGGAAATACAAATTTTTCTTTGTTAATTTTAGATCCCACTTTCTTTTATTGTGAATTGGATTAGAGGAGGTATTGAGATATCTACCAAAACAGGTTAAAAAATTGGGGAAGGTTGTTGAAACCAGTTTTTAGATCTCCACCCAAATGAGAATGGTGTATACGGACATTTGAATTTGACCAGGAGGATGTGAATTTATCGTATTATGTTAATTATATGTGATTTACCCATCAAAGACCAGACTGCAAATCAGTGTTCATTTGAAAAGAATATCAATAAAAAGCCCCAGTTACCTTGGGGGTAGCTGGGGTCACTTAACCTAAATCTGAACTAAAAAAGGAATCATCCTAGAAACAAAATTGCAAAACTATTTTGTTTATTATTGGGAAAAGCCTCTTACTCCCCAAATAATGAGTTGTCCAAATATGCATCCGACCTAATCCTTAACACAACGGATAGAAAAGCCGTAGTTCTTACCCCCCGAGTCACGGGTGATCTTGGCTTCGCCATAACGGAGATAACGACCCCATGCGTTGTTAGCATCTCTTACCTTACTGCACCACCAGATACCCCCGCTGCCAACACCATAGAAAGCACCACTTCCACCTCGATAGCCCCCTGGAAGTGCTGTAAAACCACTACTGTTAGATGCACCAATATTAGGGTTAGACCAATGGATGAAACCTGTTTCTTTTAATTTTCCACCTGCTACATTTACCCCTTGCAAGTATGTTGTGAGTGTTGTCCAATCATCATCGGTTGCCACATGCCAACCTGTTGGAGCTATATTGCGACTATCAGCAACCGCAAACCAATTGTATAAGGCGCCATAAGTCGCTTTGCTGGAAGTCGCATTATTATTGTTCCAACAATATGCCCCTGTTGTCAAAGATTTCCACGCTAAGTTCTCTGGTACATTTGGGATTGGATCACCATTACGATATTTTGTTGTTTTAAGGTTCTCAGCCATCCATCTTTGAGTTCCAATCTTAATTGTTTTATATACATTGCCTTCAAGGTCGGTTACAGTAGGATTCTTATTTAAAACTTTGGAGGGACTGGCAACCTTGTTCTTAACTTCACTATTATTCAAGGGTTTTTTTAGTATAATTTGATCTCGTTGATCAAGAATTCCTTCAAATACTAAACTATTTCGATACAGTACTTTTATTTTTAATAGCCCATTTCTATTATCAGACATCCATTTTTGATAATGGCTATCTTGTTCTATCTCACCAGTTGGATTAAATCCATTTGAAGAGTAAACAACATCATTTTTTAATGTAAAGTTATTTCGACTGAATATCAATTGGTTATTGACATTTTCTATGAGAATGCTTAAATTGTCAGAAATCCCATCAAATTGAATTCTCTGAATGTAATCATAAGCACCCTTTTTCTTATACACTTTTATTTCATTATATCCCTTGACCTCCTCCACTTTACCTGGTTCAACTGCCCTACCTTTTGAATCATAAGAAATTCCAGTTCTTTCATAAATTCTTACAATTAACGGATTTTCCCTCTTTTGAGTTACAAAAAGACTGTCATTGGCCTCTGTAACATATTTCCCTTTTGGGTAGCTGGCTAAATATTTGGCATATCCTTTGGAAGAATTTAATGTTTTAGCCTCATTCCAGCAGGACTTCTCCTTAAAGTTAATATAGAAAAATAGAGCAACGGTGATAAGGCCAAGTGCAACGACAAACGCTAAAATGATTTTTCGAATTTTTGTTTTCATAGTACATTTGATTTTTTCAAGCGATTTTTTAAGGGAATAAGTTTAAAGATTTGAAGAGGTAGTCAAAGACGGAAAGGAGAATGTTATCCCCTTTCGACTTAAGGGATTTAAATTACATTCTACAGTGGACCAAACTCCTCGAATTAATAAAATTATCGTCATTTGATTGGTTAATTATTTACTGCTCAACTTGTTTTGGGTTCTGCCCAATTAAAAAAAAGTGATTTATGGTCTCTACAATTGATTAACCTGACATTACAAATTTCATAAGTTCAATTGCAATCTCGAGTTGAGTTATCAAATTTAAATAAATAGATTTTTATTATTTCTGTATTTCGAATATTAATACATGATATTTATCATATATTAATTATTTATAATCCTTCCATATAAAACTTAAGTTATTGTAGGATTTAACTTTAAAGGTGTAGATTAAATGGTAACAGCTGTACTTATATGAATAATAAGCGTTAATATAGAATATCGGTGAAAATTCCATTCTTAAGAGTTCCGGATCAATAATTGTGATATCCAATATGCCCTGCGAATGGACAAATATTCCGTACCATTCAGGGATAATCAGCTATATATAATTGATATTATGCGCCATACTCGCCCGGCTAAAATATTATCCTGGAAGCCCGATTTAACCGGAAGTCATTTTCGACCTCCTTTTTGTTGTTAGTCCCTTCCATCAGTTTGGGACAGTGGGTTCCATCGAACCTCCTCTTCATAGAGTCCTCAACAAGCGCGGTAATAAGCTCTTTGACAAATCCGATGTGAACTTTAAACTGAAATGTGCCCAGAAACGGTACAACATTTTGCAGGATTGAAATGTCCATAGTCATCTGTTCTGCAAAAAAACCTGGCAACTGGCTACTTTGGTTAAAGCTATGCTAACTAGGCCGTAATATTATGGATGGAACAGTTCTCTTACTCCTCTCCTATGACTACCTGCAGGCATCTTGGTATTCGGGAAAAAAATCATCAGTTTCCGATCATAAATTAAAACCTGATCTGAAGTCTGATTTACAAACTATTTTTTTATCCGTAAAATTAATTGAAATGAAAACAAATTTGTATAAATTAGTGGTCTGATAATGAGCGGCATTTCAAATTAAAATTCGACCGGTATGAAAAAGAGACTGTCGATAGCAATACTTTTTTTCGTTACATCTTTTGTGTCTTTCTCCCAATCGAATTATAATGACTATCCGGAAAATATAAAGAAAAGTATTGTTTCTGAGGATTTTAAAACCAACAACAGTAAATGGGCGCCAGCCATTATACCGGATGATGCAGCGGAATCCAAAATAAAAAGCGGATACCTCCAGATAAAAGTTCCGGATAAAAATAAGATAGGGATACAATGCATCCCTGTCACAGGTTTCAATCAAAATAAAAATTGGGAAATCGAGACACGCATAAAATACGGTAGCGGTTCAGTGCTTAAGGCCTTTGCGCTATTGTGGGGTTTTCAGAATGAAAATGCACAAGGATATTTATTTTTTATCGATGCTTACGGTCTTTTTAAAATACAAAAGAAAGATGCCCCAGGCACTAATTTTGTAAATTATAAAGACTGGTCATCTACTCCTTTTATTAGCAAATCTGATTGGAATAAACTAACAGTAAGGAAGGTAGGTGACCAATGTTATTATTTCATCAATGAGCATTACCTTGCTTCAATTCCTTTCGAGTCATTTTACGGTGATAAAGTCGGATTCTACTGCAGAGGAGGTTTAACCATTGAAGCTGAGTACCTAAAGGTTTCTTACCTCGAAACACAAGAATTGATTACAGACAATACCACACCTGAAATAATCATATATGAACCTTCAGTCAGCAGGGGAAGTAAAATTACAGCAACAAATAAACTGATTGTTGTAAAAGGTAAGGCTTCAGGTAAGAATGGAATTTATGAGGTGACGATAAATGGGACAGAGGCAAATTTGAATGCAAACGGAGATTTTCAACAAAATGTCAAACTTGCTGTAGGGGATAATACGATTACTATAAAAGTCGCTGATACAAAGAATAATACGACAAATTACTCTTTTGATGTTCGCCGAACACCAGAAGCAGTAAATAATGATGCGGTGATCAACGAACCTCTTATAAATCCCAATGAGAAAAGATTGGCATTGGTAATTGGCAACTCAAATTATAGTGGCGGACAAACCTTGAGAAATTCGGCAAATGATGCCAAATTAATGTCCGTAACTTTACAAACCCTTGGGTTTGAAGTAATCACACGAATTGACGCAACCAAACAAAAAATGGAAGAAGCAGTCAGAGATTTTAGTAAAAAACTCCCCGATTGCAATGTGGCGTTGTTTTATTATGCCGGTCATGGTTTACAGGTTGAAGGCACAAACTATCTGATACCGACTGATGCAAAACTGACAGAGAAGAGTGATTGTAAATTTGAGGCAATTCCTGTAAATTTTGTCGTTGAGGAATTTGAAAATTTCCCCAATAATGTAAATATTGTGATTTTAGATGCCTGTAGGAGTAATCCTTTCAGGAGCTGGGCGCGGGGTGGAGAACGTGGTTTTAAAATAATTAATCCCACAAGCGGAACAATTATTTCATTTGCAACTGCTGAAGGTTCCACTGCATCAGACGGAACCGGTGAAAATGGACTTTTTACCGAGGAATTAGTGAAACAAATGACTATTCCTCAGCCGATTGAAAGTGTATTTAAAAAAACACGCGTTCAGGTTCAAAAACGTAGCAATGGAGGACAAAGTCCGCAGGAATGGTCACAACTAACAGGCGATTTTTACTTTAAAAAATAGCCTTAAACAACAGATCTAATATTAGACACCTTTTAATTAAGGGTTTATGAGTTCGGAAAAATATCTGAAGTATGAAAAAGAATAATGTTTATTTGATCATTGCAGGATTCCATTTAACCCTCCTGGTGGTTGGTTTTACAATCCTGTTTTCGGGTTGTACAGCCAACAAATATTCCTCTAAAGTAGAGGGTGAATCGGTTACACTTAAGATTAAAGAAGATGCAAACCTGATTAGGTATGCAACCTTACAGCCCCAGAATACACCTGAACTGGCATCGGCCTCCAAAAGCAGGGGCATGATGGATATCGTAGGGCAGGTTGCTTCTGCAGCAGTAAACGGGGTTATTTCCATGGTGGATAAAGAAAAAAAGAAGTATTCAGCGAGTTACCAGAACTCGGTAGGTCAGTGTTATTTTTATGACCAGATCTCCGAAAGCAGCGCCTTCGATCCCACCGGAATGCAGTTTACCGGGTTTACTTTTCTAAGGCTTGCTAAAGATAACACCGGAAAGTCAGATACTGCCGTATACGCTAAATTCAAGGTGGATGAAAATAATGCTTACGAGATCATCAACAATTCCACGTTTAAACTAAAACTCGACGAGCTGAAGGTAAATTATGCAAAGGCCAAGATAATGGCAAAGAGATTGTATCAGCCATTGTCGTGGTTTAAAACATCCAGGTACCCTACTTTAAACATGGATTTCGAGATCGGTATCACCTCATCTTATGTGACCCGTGAAGGAGGTATTTATAATGATGTCCCGGTGGGAAAATTTTATCTTACTCTCCGCAAAATACCATTGGACAAAATGGATCCCGCTTATTACAAGTTTTATGCCTCTGTAAAAAAGGATACTGTCAGAGGCCGTTCTTTCCTCGTTCCCCGTTCATTCGGATATTATTATGATTCGAAAAGGCAGATCAAACCTTGTTACGGGCAAGGGATGTATAACATCCAGGTAAAAGTAAATGAATCTTCCAGACCTAATTTTGTCCAGACCATGTTGTTTGACAACTCGACAGAAATTATCAAACAGGCAGGCGCCACCTTTAATAAAGGGAATACAAAAACAAAATAGGGATTATTTACTCCTGCTTTGTATGGTCATGACCTGCTTTTTCCAGGATGATGGCGAAATAAAAATCTCGTTTCCCCGTGCTTTTACTCCACCGTTAACCAGGTATTTCAGCAATGGAGAAGTATAACCACGTGTGTTCACAGCCTCGGAATTGAAAACATCCGCATTTGGGATTTGCTCATCCAGGGACAGCAGTATATAATGATCATAACCGAAAGGTGGCGTAACCTCGAATAGTTGTCTCCTGCCCAGATTTATGGTATCAGGCAGTTCATCACCGATGGGATAGTGGTTTTCCACATTTGACAAAGGAAACAACAAGGAACTTTTACCCCTGCTGTCGATGGATGAAACATAAACAAATCGCCTGGATCTGTCCCAGTTTTTTGCATTAACGGGGTCCTTGACAAGAATAAGTCCATAGATTTCGCCCGCGCTGATACTGCCGGAGGATACCACCTTCCCCGTAACGGCATTACGTAATGCCAGGGAATAGGGGAATGTACCCTCGTCAGGTGGTGAGGCAAGAGTAAGCCATCCTTTTATTCTTGCAATACGATTCGAGTACCCGATTAACGTATCTCCCTCTTTTTGAAGAAGATCTGGTTCCTGGCTGAACTTAACAAAGTTTGTCCTTGCCGGCAGAACAGTTAAGCTGTTAACCGTTGATTGGTTAGCGGAAATGAAAGCATATTCGATCTCATTATTATGGAACCTGCCGCTTAACACGTAATCGGCTTCCGCCGAATTCCGGGTCACAGAAACAGACGAATTACCGACATACAGCTTATTCAGAGCAACACTCAGACTTTGAAAGGCAGGAAGTGACAGATAAACATTGCCTCCTGAAGGTAGTGCCCGAAGAATAGAAGAACCTGATAAAGACTCATTTAAAGAGACAATTTCACCAGATGTTTTGCGCAACATCCAGCTTCTCCCATTAAAAAAAACGGTCAGAATACTATCTAAAACGGTCGGATCAGTTAGGAGTTGAATCTTATTATTTGACTTTAACACACTGTAAATTGTTTTTGCCAGGCCTCGCAATGCATTAAGATTAGCTTCAGAAGGCGGAATATAAACTTTGAGGGAATTCTGAGATTCAAGTGCCCATTGGGTCACCTGAAACATATCTCCCGGTCTTATCCGCTTAAAATCCCCTTTAATTGTTTTCGCAATCGAGCTGTTTGGCCCGATTACCTGGGTGACCTGAATCAGCAAAGTATCCTGATTATATACTTTCTTCAGTTTGCTTCCCGAACTGATTCCCAGAATATAACCGCTCTGAAGTGTAATATCGTCCTTATCTTCGGCATTCAAAACAGAAACGGTAACGCTATTTGGAACTGATTCACGGGGTTCTCCGGTAAGCGTAGCATTCTTTCTGTAATCATTTCCCTCAAAAACGGGCTCCTGCAATTTGCCGTTATACTTGATAACAGCCCGGGTACTCTCAATTATTTTGATCGCAGCGCCATTGGCAGGCAAGGTCATTAATGCCCTGATCAACGCATATGTGAAAGCTCCGTGAGGATTTCCCTGCTCATCGACCTGTTCTTTTGCGGTTTCATCATCCTGAGCTGCCGAAATAATTAAAACATTGTTAGCCAAAAGGTCATGCGGCATTGCAGGATCATTCACCCAGGCATTTGGTATTGGCGCCAAATACCTGGATTTTGGTTCATGATCGGCCAGCCCCCTGCTGATCGATCCACTATGACAACTATCGAATATTGCTGTAAGGATTACACCTTTTTCTGAAAGCCGGTAAAACAGTTCATTAATTTCTTTGTCCCGGATATCCGCTGACCCAAGGTAAGCATCTGAAGGGACTATGGTTTCATCTTTTTGATCTGCTTCATTGCTTGCAATATTCCTTATTTGCGAACCATGGCCAGCATAATAAACAACCACCAGATCTCCCTTTTGGGAAATCGCTGTCAATTGCTTAATACCGTCGACAATAGCTTTCCTCGTTGCTTTATCGTTGGCAAGTAAGGTGATATGATCTTCATTGAACCCGTATTTTAACTCCAGCAATGTTTTGATTGACATTGCATCGTTTACACAGCCATCCAGATTAATCCATGAAGTCCTTTCAGAGTTAACTCTGGTTACATTGCCGGGTAAGTAAATATCAATACCAATGATTAAAGCCCGCCTGGTTCCTTCTGCAAATAGTGAACAGGAAAGCAATATTACCCATACGAGTAATAAACAGGAAAAAAATTTACATCGATATTTCATAGTTGTCGATGGATTGCTTGCAAAAATTCAATCTATTTGTTATCAAATAGATAGCGCCTGGATTCGTCGGATAGTATTAATTTGTCCCATCCGTTTTACCCATTTTCAATATCAAAGGTAATCACAGATGGTCAAATTAAGGCGTATATTTCGTATTGTTTTAAATTAAAATAAGTGTTGAAAGTCCTCAATTTTTCATAGTAACAGGCTGACCTGTAGTTTCCAAAACATTCCACCACAACTCACCCTCCATATCAATTTTATTTCGTTTTGAGACGGATGCTGGTATTGGTAACAAAGTGAAAAAATTATTCCAATGTCCGATTACAAAATCAGTTTTGCCGGCCATGGCGGCATGAACAGCATTCTGAGCCAGGAGACTACAAAACTTACTGTCGTTGGCATTGGCTGGTGCACTGCGAATGATATAGCTCGGGTCGATGTATTTCAGGGAGAAAGGGAAATCCTCAGAATTGAATTTCTCAGTTATCTTATCTTTTAAATAAAGGCCTATGTCTTTATTTTTTATATTTCCGGAGGCATCCCTTTCCACTACACTACCCTCAAAAAAATGCTGTCCTGCTCCTTCTGCAACCACGATCAGTGCATGATGCCTGCTTTGTAAGTGGTCTTTCAGCACATTTAAAAACCCTTTCGGACCCTCCATATCGAAAGTCATTTCCGGAATAAGGACAAAATTTGCCAGCTGCATTGAAAGGGCGGCGTAGGCCGCTATAAATCCCGAATCGCGCCCCATAAGTTTTAATACCGCTATCCCGTTGTATGCTCCAACTGCCTCATTATGGGCAGAACGAATAATATCGTGTGCAGTAGTAAATGCGGTTTCAAATCCGAATGATTTATCAATCAGATTTATATCATTATCAATTGTCTTGGGTATTCCGACAATCGAAATGTTCAGGTTCCGCCGGGATATTTCTTCATAAATAGCATGAGCACCATGCAAAGTTCCGTCGCCACCAATACAAAATAAAATATTGACCTCCAGTTCAATGAGCTTATTAACAATCTGGACTACATCCTGTTTGCCTCTCGAAGAACCCAGGATGGTACCACCCGAAAGATGAATATTATTAATCCTGTCCGGATCAAGATCGATAACAGGATGATTGTACTTATCGATAAAGCCTTCAAAACCATATTGAATTCCAATTATCCGGGTAACGTGATACCGAAAATGAAGCTCGTTTACAAGGCTTCGAATTACGTTGTTCAAACCAGGACATAATCCTCCACAGGTTACAATTGCAGCTTTAGTTGTGGAAGGATCAAAATAAAGATGTTTATGGGGTCCCGCTTTTTCAAAAGAGAATGGTGTTTCTCCCGTTTTCCTGCAGCTCTTAAAATTCTCAAGAGACGCATCAAATAAAACCCTGTCGTGCCTTTCAACGAATCCAAATGCAGAACCTTGAGGAAATACGGTGAGATTTAATGGAGACTTTATCTGTGGAATACCAAGAGTTTCCACTCTAAGATCTTCGTGAGTCATAAATAATTATGTTATGCTTCAGAGAATCCTGCAGCGATTTAGATATTTATTCAAAGTTATTATTATTCTTTAACCGAAGTTCTTGATTTGGATTCTAAACCTATTCTTTACAATGAATATTGCAGTATCCTCATAACTGTAGCAGCTCCCCTGACATTCATTGATAATCGGCCATTTTTATTTTAACGAAATATTCTTCCGGTTGAAGTATTGCTCTTAACGGAAATTACAAACGAATTGAAAAAAGGAATTATTACCATCAAATAAAAGGTTATATTTGGCTAACTTATTTATGATCAATGCATGATTTCAAATCTAAATATGGACCCTGGGCTATCGTAGCAGGGGCATCTGAAGGATTAGGTGCAGCTTTTGCCGAAGAACTGGCGAAACGGGGACTAAATTTAATTTTAATTGCCCGAAGTTTGGATAAACTGGAGGTCTTATCAAACAATCTTAGAAACAGCTATCCCATTGAAATTATTATCCATTCAGTTGATCTGGCTGATTTCGGGCAAACAAAAAATTTGGTATCCCGGCTTGAGACGAATATCGGTTTATTAGTGTATAACGCGGCTTATGCTCCTATCGGCTATTTCGAAAATATTTCTGAAGAATGCCTGACAAGAATTGTTGATATTAACATCAGGGCACCTTTACTGCTTTCCAAACTGGTTTCAACACAAATGATCCGAAAAAGTAAAGGTGGCATTGTATTGATGTCATCCCTGGCCGGCACGCAGGGCAGTCCTAAAATCGCAACCTATGCTGCATCAAAAGCATTTAACACTGTTTTCGCAGAAGGGATCTGGAGTGAGTTCAGGAAGCATGGCATAGACGTGATCGCCTCATGTGCAGGAGCGATATCAACCCCCGGATATAAAAACGCACAGAATAAAAAAGATGCTCCCGGTACTTTAAGTGCGAATGTAGTTGCGGAGAAGACCTTAAATGCTCTTGGGAAAGGACCGACCACAATTCCCGGATTTACCAATAAAGTGGCCCGTTTTTTTATGGGACGACTATTTTCCAGGAAATTAGCCATTTCCATAATGGACCATAACACAAAAAATCTGTCATAATGACTAAGCTGTTCGGATTCTTTACCCCATGGGTGATATATGGTGTAATTACTATCTTACATTACTATCTTCCCGCACGTCGGGTAGTTGGATACGTAAGGGATTCCCAAACCGGTGAATTATTAAAATACAGGTTAAACGGAATCCTTGTTTTAATTATTTCCATCGCGCTTTGGTTTTTACCCGGTTATCTGGGATGGGTATCTTTCGACTGGCTTTACCTGATCAGGTGGTATAGTCTGGCAGGCGCCTCCGCCTTGGGATTGATATTTTCGTTCGTCATCGTTTTACCCTATCCCTCAACCGGAAAGTCATGGATTGCCGATCTTTTTCTGGGAAGACTGGAAAATCCGCCATCCGGGAACAGGCAAATTGATGTCAAAATATGGCTATATCTTGTTGGGGCAATTATGCTTCAATTAAATGTGCTGAGTTTTACTGCCCATCACTATCTGGTATTTGGGAAAATAGCTCCGGGCATTTTACTCTGCGGGGCTATGTTAACTTTTTTTATCTGGGACTACCTGACTTTCGAAAGTGTACACTTGTATACTTATGATTTTTTCGCCGAGCGCGTAGGTTTAAAACTCGGATGGGGTTGCCTGACATTTTATCCGTACTTTTATTCAATTGCCTTATGGTCAGCCGTTAGTTTACAAGATCCAGATACCCCAACCTGGTTGCTTTTTTGTTTTCTCCTTATTTTTATATTGGGATGGGGTTTGTCCCGGGGTGCAAACCTGCAAAAATATTATTTTAAGACACATCCAGAGAGATCATTTCTGGGAATTAAACCTGAAATCATTGCTGACGGAAATATGAAGTTACTGGTTAATGGCTTTTGGGGCTTCAGCAGACATATTAATTACTTGGGTGAAATTTTAATGGGGTTGGCTGTTGCGCTCAGTATTGGTTATCCGGGAAGAATATGGGCCTGGTTTTACCCGTTGTATTATATTTTACTTTTGATCCCGCGTCAGATGGATGATGATCGTCGTTGTTCCTCGAGGTACGGCAATTTATGGAAGATCTATACCAAAAAAGTAAACTATCGGATTATCCCCTATTTGTACTGATTAACCAATAAAAAATGCCCCGGCTACATGGTATGTAACCGGGGCATTTTTACATCCGATCATCTGACTGATCGAATTCCTTATTGGATTGGTTCGACATCAAGAATCACAAATGAGTTTGGTTTGATTGGCGGACGACGTTCCCCTGCAACAGGAGCCCCAAATTCTGCCGTTGGGAGGTAAAGATGGTGAGTCACTTTATCTACGGCAATCGTACGGGCGCCCAGCTGGCTCCTGGCATTTTCAAGTACCTGGAAGGTATTGGCATCAACCTCCTGAACTACAGTGATAGTGCCATCTCCGTTGGAACTATAAACCATTTTCTTCCCCGGATCAAAGGTTACGCCATCACAACGCTCGCCAATCGGCAGGGTAGTGATCACCTTCCCTGTTTCGGCATCTGTGACGACCATCAGTTTATTGCCACAAACGCTAAATAACCGGTGAGTTATGTTGTCCAGTGCCAGTCCGCTCGGTTCTTCGCCGGGGGCAATCGACCAGTTTTGAACTACCTTGTACTCTTTGGCATCAATCACAGTGATGGTGCTTTTGTCTTCGATATTCACATAAATCTTTCCCTTGCCGTCAGAAGCTGCAAATTCCGGTTTCCCGCTGAGCGGAATGGTAGCCACAACCTTGTTATCACGGATGTCGATAACCGATGCATTTGAGCTGCGGCCATTGAACGTATAGATTTTCTTAGCGAACGAATCATACAGGATACAATCCGGGTTAGCCCCGGTAACCTTAAATTTTGCAATCGGCTTTAAGGTCTTTAGGTCAAAAGCAGTAACCGAAGAGTCACGTCCGTTGCTGGTATAACCACGGTTTATTTCCGGGGCCAGTGCGATGCCATGAATCCCTTTGGTGTCAGGAATCGATCCGATCACTTTACCTGTTTTGATATCGACCACAACAGCCGTTGTTGCGTGAGACGCATAAATCCGTGATGAGGCACCATCAACCGTTATGTAGTCCCAGCCTCCCTCTCCCCCAACGGCGATCTTCCGGGCAATTTGATAATTCGATTGTGCCACAACTCCAAACGAACTCAAAAACATCAGTCCGGTAAGACCAACAAAGATTAACCTTCTCATAAAATGTTTATTAAGATGAATTTTTAATTTTGAAATGCGATGATGTAACCAGAGTCAAAGGTAGCTAAATCATTCACCTATTCTGTAAAATATCCTGTAAATAATCGGGAGGGAACGGACTCCAGCCTCAAAAAAGGATACCTCTTAAAAATACACAAGAAACCAGTAGGGGATGAAAAAAATCAGACAACAATACCAAGGTTTAAGCTTTGTGACATCGCGTCCTGACTTGAAAAAAGGAGTTGTTGAGGAGTATACCGCACTGAAATTTTCTGTAGACTTCTAACAAATTAATGGATGTTTACTGTTTGTTTTTCAGAATAATAGGCACTGACCGATTTTTCCCGGTAAGGATATCTGTGGCCTCTATATGCCATTCACCTGCCATATCATTTAAAGCAAACACAAGAGGAACCGCTTTACTTTCTTTTCCAACGTTCAGGGTTTGTTTAAACCAGTCTGCTTTTTCACCCCGGGGATTTTTCAAGCTAAGCCGGAGGGCATGCAATCCCTGAGCACCCCTGACCTCAAGGATCAGTTTAACCGCCTCTCCACACCAGGTAACACCAGGAACTTTGATCGAAAGTTCGGGTAAGCCAGAAGGAATTAAGGAATAAAATAATGCTCTGTCTGCAACTGCATCCGTCGTGAATTTATCAATATCACCCAGGTATTTCCCGGTTTTCAGCTCGGTTATATGGTAGTTTCTGTCAAGGCTCACACGTACTTTGCCCCCGTATTTTCCAAAAAGACTCAGAATGTCGGTATTCCCGTTCTTCCAGCGTGTGATCTTCAGATTTTTGACTGCGCTCCCGTCAGGTTTGGAGATTACGGTCAGGGGTTTGACACCTGCACTCAGAATAAGGTGCTTAATCAGGTTACCTGCCTGTGCATTGAAAATTGAAAAATTTTAAAGGATAGCCTTCCCCTTTCCATATTGGTTCACGATGCAAAGTGGCGTGTTGAGTCCTCCGGAGTAGTGGACCGGAAATGCCTTTCCCAGCTCATGGCCAGTAGTTAAATGAACGGATTGATCCACTACCATTTTAGGATAAATATCCTCACCATACCAGTTTCCCCATTTCAAACTGATTTTTTCACCCTGCACCTGACCCTTTATCTCAAGCCGGTCCACCCCGGTTGCATCCTGTCTTGCATCGCGTTTTATGCCGAACATCTCATCCAGAGAACCTTTTTCAAGCGGTTTGCAGTGACCGTCATAAATTCCGGGTCTCACATCGGCAATCACAGTACCCCCTTTATTTACAAAATCCCTGATTACCCATGCCTCCTTGTCTCCAATGGCAAACGAAAGAGGGAGGATCAGTACTTTGTATTTGGATGCGTCGAACTCTCCCAGTCTCAGCATCCGGTCGGTGACATAGCTGAACTGCAATCCGGCATCGTGAATCGATTCATACCACAACCGGTGGTCACGGTCAAGATCGCCATAGGTCTGATTTCCATCAAAATGAGCAATATGTGTTGAAGGCATCGAATAGAGCATCGCAATACTGTCGATCTCCATATCGCATTTCATGAGCAGTGAACCTAACCCGTCCCGGACGATTCTGGTATCTTCGAGCAGCTCTTTGGTTGCGGGATAGGGAGCAAAGTTGGGTGACAGAAAACCGATATAATCTTCCACATTATCCCAACGCCACCATTGAATCGTATTCATGCCGCTGGTTATCTGGTCCCAGTAACGATAAAGCAGATCATCGGCCATTTGAGAGTAGCCAATCCAGTTTCCGCAGGGAAAGTCCTTTGGGGCAATCGATCTGACCACTTCGTTGGCAGGTCCCTGATAAGGCCCAAAATATTCGAGTTCCCGCACAAACGCATCGAGATCGCCTCCCTGACGGGTACGCGTAGTCCATTTGCGAAGGGTAAAACTGTCAGTCCCTTCGAAACCGGTGATCGCCTTGGGATCCATTTTTTTGAATGCCCTTAGGAATTTTTTGCAAAGCTCCACATAGGTATAGGATTGAAAAGCCTGCCTGTCGTACCATCGGGCAAAGTTGCCATTCTTCAGGGCCACCAGTTCATCGTTTATATCGCCTAGTGTGATCTGTTTCGGACTCGTCAGCTCATTATCTGTCTGGCGAATCTTCAGCCATTGATTATAATAGATCCTGAACCATTCGGGCGCATCAGCTCCGGGCATTGCTTCATTGGAAAGGTTCACCTCTCCAAACTCGTTATAATTTGTCCCCCATTCGCTGTTCAGACTTCCAATATTCCCATACTGAACCTTCAGATAGTCCTGGTAGGCCTTGAGGCAATATGGACTAAGGCATGAGGCCCTTACTGCATTTTCATCGCCCAGTGAATAGGCCAGCACTCCGTGTTCACGCGATTTTTTATAATAATCCACTACACTTTTGACATACTTATCCATTGCTGCTTCGTCATGCATGCATCCCCCTTTCAGTACACCTGTGGTATCCAGCATTAATGAGATGGAGTGGCTGTTGGCGCAGATGCGGGTGGTATAGGGGAGGTAAGCCTGTTCACAGGCCGAGAGTTCGAGTGGCGGGTTTCCACCCTGCAATATGGCCGTTGAGCCGTTCTGTTCAAGGCTCCTGATGCCGTATGGCGAAAGATCACCGGAAGGAGAACCCCATACCACAAAATTAAATTCCCCCCTGTGTCGTTTCACTACCCTGCAGTATTTTCCGGATAAGGAAACCTCCCCCTTTGGGTCGGACAACAGCGCCTCAACTCTGAGAAGCATGGGCATCCAGGGTTCGATATGAAAGGAGAACTTACCCTGGTGACCGGAAAGGGGTACAGATTGATTACTCAGAATACGTCCCTCCCTGTCAATCAGCCGGATGCTTAGTTTATGCTTTGGACCAGTTTCCCCGGAACATGAGATCGTTCCCTGGATTTCTTCATCAACTTCTCCCCAATCTTTCGACAACTGAATCGAGTCAATGGCCGATTCAGCAGAAACAGAGAGGGTTTTCGTGCTCCATCCCAGCACACCCTCTTTATTCAAAACCTGTACGTCGATATGGTAATTCCCCGCCGGAACAACAGGGAGAACTGCTGTTTCGGTTGTTTTTGGTCCCTTTACTGTTCGAAGCAGGGTTTTTGTCCCGTCTTTGGCTGTGAGATAGACATTGACAGCGGCAGCCACGGCCAGACTGTCCATCTCAATTTCAAAAGGAGAACCGGGAAGTTCTTCCCTTTTCAGGACATTGCTTTTCAAACGAATAACCACCGGAAGCGTACTTTTATGTGCCGCCACCAGGATCGCCCTCCCCTGGAGCTCCATCTGGTAGTCAAGCATTGTTTCCCATTCAGGGCCGTAGGAAAGCCGCTCACGCTGTTTTAAGAAGATCCCGTTTGAATTTCCTTTCCCGAAAGACCTGACAGTTGCTTCGGGGATTCGCGCTGACTCCACGGTATGTCCTTGAGCGATCAGCAGACTATCGGATTCTCCGATCATGACGATACCAGCCCCCTCAAGAACCCGCTTCCGGATAATCTGTTGAAGGGTGTCGGGCAGATGACCGAGATTGACTTTATTGAAAAAGTAAGTATCGTAAGGTGTTTTCAATAAATTAAGGGCCCGGTTGGTTCCTGCTTTGGGATCTTTGTACCACTGGGGATTCCCGTCACCTAAAAGGCGGTGATTTGAAACTACCAGGTAAACACTGTTTGCATCCAGGTCAAAGCGCTGCATGAGCTCAATGATCTCACGGGCATTCGTGGAGCCCTGCTCCTGATCCGTAAAGAAGAGGACACGGGTTTTGCCGAATGCGAACGGTTTAGCCCATTTGGTGTGCGGTGTTTCAAACTCCATGGAAAGCGAATGTTCCTGCTCGAGTTTGTCTGGCGCATTTCGTGAGCCCGGCTCATCCTGGGCCTCAACCATTGAAGTAGTCAACAGGGATAAAAGGAGAAAACCTGTGATTTTCAAGAAAATAATGTGACTTGTTTTATTCATTTTGTTCAGAGATATTGCGGGACACTTCCGGATGTCTGTAATATAGTTTGAAGATCCAAACTTAAGATATTAACGGAAAAACTTCAAGGGGAATGTAGGTGGTCCTGCCGGGGAAAGTTTACTTTCAAAAAGGATCATTATTTCTGCAGCCGGCTCAACCGGTTCAACAGGCAGTGCCAGAAAAACCCTTTTCGGGATCACCAAAACGAAAATTTAATTTGTTATTAGATAGGAATCGCAAAGAATTAAAATATGAGATTATTAATTAGTCCTTATAATCAGGCTTATACCATTTCAAAGCATTGGTTCTGTAAATTTTATCAATGACAGTTTTGGGGAGTTTCAAGCCTTTAAACACCCCCCTGATCTGACTGCTTTTCATCGTTTCATCCGTAACCAGGTAGGTCCACTGGTCAAACCAGGTTTTGTGTATGTTCTTTTTTAAATCCTGGGGATGATCCTGCTGAAAGAATTCCTCGTCTGTCCCATAAATAAGCCGGTCCTGGTATGCAATCATAAAATCCCTCACCTTTTTGTAATTGGCAACCGACTGATATTGAAGATGAATTAATCTGGCCGCTAAATCAACGGCCATATTGGGAAACTGATCAAGCTCCCTACCCAATTCATCGACACTCCATTCCAGGCTTCCGAGATGCGCCCCGATAAAACGCATGTTGGGATGTTTCCCGACAAACCGGTCACGGGCATCCATAAGCACCTGGTAAGATGGCTTTTCGGGGTGCAGAAACATGTATTCTTCAGGATTTTGGGCATAATAACTGCTATCGCCACCAACGGTCATCCGGCTGAACGGCAGCCAGCAATTTTTTGGTTCACCAAAATGACCCAAAATCGCTTTGTCCTGTTTGATAATATACTCAATGACCGGATCAAAACGGGGATCATCAATCCTGATAAAATGACCGGCTGAATCCTGGTAGGACATCCCGATCATCTTATAAAGTTTAACGCCGATGGCCCCTTTTTGAAACGAGGCTTCCAGCTTTCTGATCGTCTTTGCGGCCCAGTCCGGGGAATTCCAGCCATTCAGGGTGAACGCCGTCAGATAGTTAAACCGGTTGGGGAAATGGTTTTTCTGGATTAACGAAGTGTTCTCCATCCTGACCAGTGCGGAATCATCTCCTTTGCCTCTCCGGTCGTGATTCACATCAATCAGACAGAAGTTGTCGGCTTTAGCCTGAACGGAAAAAGCATCATCTTCAGATTCATAATGAATGTGCGCATCGATCTTTTTCACCTCCCTGAAATCTTCTTTCGAATAAAAGGGTGAACCACAGGATCCAAAGATCAGTAATGCCGGGATCATTCCGGAGAACCAACCAGTTGCAGGCTTCATTCGTCAGCGAAAGTTAGAAAGTGAATATTTTTCATTGGTTATTGACTATGTTCCCCTTTTTTGAAGGTAGGGTTTACTTTCCAGGTAGCCTTTGGCCCGAAGCGGGTCCGGTAAGTTTTAAGATCAAGTTTGTTGTATTCCGGGTAACTGTAAATGAACCGGTTTGTGGTCATGAATAAAACAGCAGAAAACGCTAAAACCATGAGCGATTTGGACCACACTTTGCGGTAAATTGCCGGATAATTTTGTTCTTCCTGAATTTCAAAGGTCTCGCTGTTCTTTGGCAACAACACTATCAAAACTGTTGCGATGAGCACATTTACCAAGATCACCCATTCGGTTAATAACCGGTTCGGATGCCATCCGGTTAATTCCCGTTCAAAATTAGCGACAGTCATAATCCATAGAATGATCAGGAAGATCAATTGTCCTTTGGCCATTGGGCTTTGTGGAATGATTTCCAACGGAGACCGGTAGTGGCGGATTACAATCAGGATGCAGGCAGCAACCAGCAGAAACCAGGTGAGGTTGAACCACCCTTCCGGAGTCAGTTGGAGGAAGTCAATCCCCGGGAGTCTTCCCAGGTAGGGCAGGTCCCATAATGCCGGGACCGCGTGTGTGGTTCCGTCAGCGCTGGTGATCAGGTTGTGCCACACCTTGGGGTTTAAATTTTCGCTCCAGACCTGCACGTTTTTGACTACGTTGAAATAGGTGAGTCCAAGCATGATTGCCAGTGCGCTGAAAGCCCTCAGCCATCTTTTCCCTGAATTCACCGAATCCATCTCTTCCTGGTCCGTATGGATCTTTATCCGGGTTACCAGAAAACCAATAGCGACAGCGATGGCGATCCCGTTCACAAACCCATAACTTTGCTCCAGGAAACTATGCCAGTTTTGCCCCTGCCATTTTGCCCAGGCGGAGGTGACGGATATGAATTCCGGCGATCCGGGCAAGATGCCCCTGGCTTCCAGAATCCGGGGATTTCCGAACGACATCATCAGTTGTTTGACCCACTGCATTCCTGAGAAACCGAGCCCGCCTATAGTTCCGCTGATTACAGAGGCTATGGCAACCGGACGCAGGTTATTGCGCCACATCCAGATACTGGTGCCTGCAAATACCCCCGCGATACCGGCCCAGTCATCCGCAAGCGGTGGCGTCATCCGGAGGCCTCCATACGACACAAAAAAGAGACTGCCCAATACCGGGAATACCAAGAAAGCCAACAACCATCCCAATCCCATGTAAACAAAGAGAGATGCCCCGTTTCTGAACTTGCCAAAGAGGACAAAATAGGCCGTTATCCCAAGTGCCAATCCGACAATCCACCCGATATGCTGCGGATAATCGTTGAAAAACTGGGGCCAGTTATTGAGCAGATTCGAGGTTTCGTATGCCTGTTTACCTGTCTCCGGGTTGATATAGGAAGGGTCTCCCTGAAAATAGGTCAGGGCAGAAGCGAGTTTACCATCAATCTGCAAGGCGCTGAGCAGAAGCTGAATCAGATATCCTGAAAAGGCACCCAAAGCGGCCAACGCCGGAAGGTAAAATTTATCCCTGTCGCGCCACCGCTGGTGAATATCATATATTCCCAGGCCGGCCAATGCAGTTAAGGCGGGAAGATATCCCGCGTCAAACCAGTAAAAGGGATCGCGCTGACGCGCCCAGGTTGCGTCAAAGGACACTCCTGCGCTCAACCATTGGGCAATTGGGTCTTCGATCAGATCGAACACGAACCATGCTCCTAAAACAAAGAACAGCGGCTTAAAAATAGTTACGATCCGGGACTTGCCGGCAGCAGCAGCAAAGGCGGTACCGGCACCACCCAGCGCAGCCCACAGAAATCCGATCACAAAAAGGGCCGAATAACCATACCATTGAGAGACGCCATGACCACTTTCGGTGTATGAAAGGACCTGCATATAGGATTGGGTCGCTCCAAAGCCCCAACCCAAGGCACCGAAAAATGCGAAATAGGGAATCCGTTGCCGCCAGTCTTCACGACCCGACAGGACAGCCACAGCTATCGCCGCTAGTGAGCCTGCAAATGCTGCGCCATATTGATGTCCAAAATTTCCGCGAATTCCCCAGCCGATCGAAAGTGAGATTCCAATCAGGAACAGAGATCCGAATCTCCAAACAGGATTATTTCTGACAGCGTGCATATTGTTTTAAAGTATGATAATCGTTTTACAAATCGTTTGCCGCATAACGGCGAAAGATAAGAAAAAGGAAATAGGTGATTACCAAAAAAGCAGTCGAAATGACTGCTTTTTTGGTAATTTTCCGATGGAGATTGATGCCTTGTTGGAAACAACGGATCTACTTTAGCTTTAGATCCGCCTTAACCATGAGCCCTTTTCAAATCATAATTTGCGGTTTTTTATCTCGAGATCTTCATTTCGTTCAGCAGATAACCGGCTCCGCCAAATTTATCCATGATGAAGAGGGTGTACCGGATGTCGACATTGATACAACGTTGCAGTGAGGGTTCAAAGATGATATCGCTGCTCATCGATTCCCAGTTGCCATCGAAGGCGGTCCCGATCAGTTCCCCTTTACGGTTCATCACCGGGCTGCCGGAATTACCACCGGTAATGTCATTGTTGGTAAGGAAGGCCACCGGCATGCGGCCATCTTTCAAGGCATATGGTCCGAAATCTTTGGCATTGTAGAGTTCTTTCAGTTTGGCAGGAACCACAAACTCCCAATTTTTGGGATCTTCCTTCTGCATGACACCATCCAGGGTAGTCACATAATCGTAGGTCACCCCATCTTTGGGCGAATAGCTCAGGACTTTCCCGTAGGTCATCCGCATCGTAGAGTTAGCGTCGGGGTAAATCGCTTGTCCGGCCTTCATCTCCAGCATTCCGGCAATAAAAAGCTTTTGTCCTTCGGCATACAGCGAACGCGACTGTTCAAGATCCTTGTTGATTTTGAGCATGGCTGCAGAAATATTTCTTGCAGCTTTCAGGGCCGGATCATTCGCCAGCTCTTTTTTATCACCTGCCAGTGCGGCCTTGAGTTTCTCTTCAGAAACAAATGCCGAATGGCTAAACATCGCATCGACATAGGCATCAATACTGCCGTGAAATTCAGCATCAATGGTTTTAAAGAAGTCGGGCAGATCGGCCGGAGCAACCTTCTCTTTAAACAATGCCAGCATCGCTTTTGCAACCTTTTTATCGGTAGCTACATGATAATCCTTGTAGAAATCGGCCGGGGTGACCGTTGGAGCTGTTCTGGCCTCGGTTCGTGGCCCGGAATCCTCCCCGGTCTTTGGTCCAAAACGCAAGGCCGCCGTGGTCAGTTCGATCGGATAGAGCGCTTCGGTATAATATTTCAGGACAAGCTGAAGTTTAGCCCGCTCTTCGATGGCCGATTTTACATCGGGGAGTGCTTTGCCATATTTTTGAATCCGGGTGGGTTCGCCGTTTACCCAATCGGTGAAGCTCTTCTCTTCAGCCGCACGTCTGTCATACACTTTCAGCTTTTCAAAAGTCTCATTCATGCCGATTGCTTTTTTCCAGAAATTGGAAGATCCTGCGTATTTGCTCGAATACTGCAGCCTGATTTTAGGATCTGACACCATATCAGCCATTAATACATTCTGACGCACTCCCCGAACAAGAATTGTTACTGCATTGGTAATTTCGCTGGTCTCCTTCACTTCATAGGAGGTCATAAAACGATTTGTCCTGCCGGGATAACCGATGACCATGGCAGGATCGTTCTGCTGCTCACCTTTGAGGGAAATAGTCAGGAATTTTTTAGGTTTAAAGGGAACGTTGTCTTTTGAAAACTCTGCAGGATTATTCTCCTTATCGGCATAAATGCGGAACATACTGAAATCTCCGGTATGACGTGGCCACATCCAGTTATCGGTATCTGCCCCAAATTTACCGATCGAGGATGGGGGAGCACCTACAAAACGGATGTCATTGTATGTTTTGGTGATCACCAGGTAATATTGGTTGTCCCCGAAAAAAGAGGCCACACGCCCTTTCAGGTATTTATTGGGACCAACAGCTTTGGCTGACAACTGATCGGAAATTGTTTTTAACGCTTCCCTTTTCCCTTTGGGGTCGGTGGCAGCAGCCAGAGCCTCTGTTACCTCTTTAGTGACCTCTTCAAACCGGTCGAGGAAGGTAACTGTTAACCCTTTAACCGGGAGCTCCTCCTCGCGGTTCATCGCCCAGTAACCATTTTGAAGATAATCATGATCTACCGTGCTTAGTTTCTGAATTGAACCGTAACCACAATGATGGTTCGTCAATACGAGCCCCTCTTTGGAAATTATTTCAGCGGTACATCCGGCGCCAAAATGGAGCACGGCATCCTTTAAACTCGAGTTGTTGATGTCATAAATATCCCTGGCAGAGAGCTTAAACCCGATCTCTGACATTTTTTTTAGGTTCAGCTTTTGAATCAGGGGCAGCATCCACATTCCTTCATCGGCGCGCAGGGTACCAAGGGACAAAATGATTACAGAAAGAAGGATAATTCCGGCATTTCTAAGGTTCATATTCGGGATTAATTACGGGTTGTTCATTACATGGTAAAACGATCAAGGATTGCAATAAAGTGCAACGAAAAAAATAAGCCCTTAATTATCAAAGGCTCCTGCCACTTTTGCTTTGGGGACCGTTAACTTATAGAGTTTAGCTTTTTTGGGATATGGCCCTTGTTTAGGTGGCAGGTGAGTCCCCTTTTTTTTGGTAACATCTTGCTTTGTAGCGGAATAATTGCTTTCTCCGGTCTTATTAATCCCTGTATAGTTACTACTGGCTGAAACGTTTGCTTTATTGGTGGTGCTCAGCTTTTTGTAACTTGGCTTAACGGAAGTCCCGTTTGAATTTAGATGTCCGATTTGATTTTGCGAAGCTGGGTTGGTCTGGCCAAAAGTCAACAAGGAAACCAGGATCAGGGAAATTAAAAAAATCGGCTTTTTAGTTTTCATAATGTGGTGATTTACAATTTATTTTTAAAGATCACAGGCAATCCGGTACCGGAATAAGATGCGGGAATACCCGATTCCTCTTTTCTGTTCCTAAAGTGTCCGAACAAAGGTAGTTTTTAACCGACAATAAATGATTCGAATCAGGCAGGACTACCTGAAAAACCAGCAATTCATGGAATGTTGTTGGAAAGAGTCCATAGGTCAAAGGCCTGAAATCCGATGATCTAATTCGGTCCAGACCTT
>Ga0364867_10121_pt1 | contig 48245 bp, 35 predicted proteins | sample ExccelAu500001D4_3_FD_206915 | JGI IMG/M metagenome (GOLD analysis project Ga0364867, IMG submission 206915) | Enriched cells from Trout Bog Lake Hypolimnion, Wisconsin, USA - BchlTB.Aug13.5000.01.D4 | ecosystem: Environmental > Aquatic > Freshwater > Lake > Hypolimnion/Profundal zone | place... | reverse complement strand
CGTATGTGCCACGGCCTTGCCGCCTTCAATGGCATCCGACGCGGACTTGACCGCGATCTTTTCCGTCTGCATGGCGTTGTCTGCATTTTGCCGAATGTTTGCCGACATCTGTTCCATTGCGGAGGAGGCCTCTTCCGCCGCGGCCGCTTGCTCGCTTGCCCCCTGGGACATGTTCTCCGAGCCCAAGCTCATTTCTTGGCTCCCCTGTGCAACATTGTCCGCGGCGCCCTTTACATCGCTGACCACCTCGGAAAGCTGCTGCACCATCGCTCCGAGTGCCCGCATCAACTCGTCCTTGCCTGAACGCTCCTTTATGTCAACCAACAGGTTCCCGCCAGCTATCTCCTTGGCTGCATCTGTGATGGATTCCATGGACTCGATCAGAACATTCAGGTTCGACTTGATGATATTGTATTGCCCCTTATATTCCGTGGCTATTGGTGCAGGGATATCCCCCTTGCTAATTCTGTCGACATAGTCTGCGGTCACCATAAGCGGGCTGACGATGTTGGTCACGATGTTGTTGATGCCGACCACCAGCTCTTTCCAGCCGCCCACGAATAGAGAAGCGTCGGCACGTTTGTCCAGTTCGCCGTTTGCCGCGGCTGCAGTAACCTGCGCCGCCTGCTGCAGGAGATTACTCATAGTGTCTATGCAGTTGTTCAGGTTAAGCTTGATCTCGTTGAAGTCGCCGTTGTAGCTGTCGGTGATCTTGGGCGGGATGTCACCTTTGCTGATCCGGTCCACATACTCGGCAGCCACGTTCAGCGGGCCGATGACGGCGTCGAGGGTCTCGTTGACGCCGGAGACGATCTTCCTGAAGTCGCCCTGGTGATTGCTCGCGTCAGCACGGGTGGCCAGCTTACCATCCACCGCCGCTTTGACCAGCATGTTGACGTCGCCCACCAGGGCGTGGATGTTGTCGATGCAGTTGTTAAGGTTGAGTTTAACTTCATTGAAATCACCATTGTAGGAGTCGGTGATTTTCGGAGGGATGTCACCTTTGGAAATCCGGTCCACATATTCGGCAGTCACATTCAGCGGTCCAATGACCGCGTCGAGGGTCTCATTGAAACCAACCACGATCTTCTGAAAATCGCCTTGGTGCTTGCTTGCGTCGGCGCGTGTTGCGAGCTTGCCAGCTATGGCAGCGTCGGAAAGCATGCCGGCATCTAATACCAGTGCACGGATGGTATCAACCATCTTCTTCATAGACGCCATGACACTGCCGGCGTCGCCGGATTCAAGGATTATCTCCCGGCTCAAGTCCCCCACTGCGACAAGGTTGGCCACCTCACCGACCTCTTTAGGATCGGCTCCCAGCTGGCGAAGTACCACTCGGGAGATGAAGAAGCCGAGACCCACTGCCAGAGCAACGCCAAATACGATGAGACAGAGCATGATGTCAGTCGCCGAATGGGCAAGCTTGGTGTTGGCTTCCGCGGTTAATTTGCCCTGCTGCAGTTTTGCCGCCATCAGCGCATCGACTGCGTCCTGCTCAGCGCCGCAGGCCTTTAGCCCGTCGCCGCGCATGATCGCCTGCGCTTCGGCATTCTTGTTCTGAAGGCCGAGTTCGATCATGTTGTCAAGAAGCGGCCGGTAAACCTCCCGGGTTCTTTGGAAATCCTCGAAAAGCTTGCGTTCGTCCTTTCCTTCGACGGTCTTTTCGAATTTGGCGAGTTTCTCGGTGATGGAGGCACGCAGTTCCTTGATACGCCCCGAGAATCTTTTGTTGTCAGAGTCATTGGTCGTGGCTAAAAGATCCCTCAGGTTGACTCTCACCAACTGAAAGTCGGTGGAGGCTTCCGAAATAGCGCCCAGAGGCACCGTCACCTTTTCGTACAGCTGTGTGTCGGCCTCATTGATGCGCTTCAGCTCGTAGGCCCCGACCCCACCGATCACGGCGGCCATCAGAGCCACAAAGACAAATCCGCACAGCAATTTAGCACGCATACTCATGTTCTTAAGCATTCCCTGTCTCCTTTTGGTGTGTGTCTGTGAATCCATGTTTCATGCATCTCAACATGTGTTGTACATCTCAGCCAGCTTTTACTCATGACTTCGCAATTGTCACAATGCTGCATGTCACCGGAGAAAACAGCCGGTGCCTGAGCTCACAGAGAAAGATGGTATCCGGCGGGCTGGAAGGCGCCTGAAGCACCCCGACGAACCGTCACCGCCCATGAAGGGGCTGATCGCAGTTCTTTCCTAACAGAAATGATGACATGATTTTTTCATCGGTTTTTGCAGGTTTCGCTACATCAGATTAAAACAATGGGGGCATACGAATATTGCGAGATGAAAATACGAAATACCTTAGACTTGGGAGATGATGATGTCTGGAGGTGGCAAGGTGGGGAATGGAGAGTCTATTTTAGAGAGGTCAGTCCTTCGCGGATGGCATATTTAGTGAGCTCGGCGATACTGTAAAGGTCGAGTTTCTTCATGACGTTCATGCGCTGCGTTTCGACGGTCTTGATGCAAACCCCAAAGGAAAAGGCGATCGTCTTGATGCTCTTGCCGTCAGCGATGAGCCGGAGCACCTCAGATTCTCGTTTGGAAAGTTTCAGGCATTCGTCCTCATCGGCGGCCCTGGCGTAATCCTTTAAAATAAGCGCTGTTGTCCTCGAATCCAGAAAGGAGTCACCATGTGCCACGGTCCGGATAGCACTCACCAATTCGTCCGCGGCGCAATCTTTGAGAAGATATCCTTTCACCCCGGACTTCAATGCTTCGACAACATAGGCCCTGTCGCTAACCATGGAAAGCGCTAAAACATTGATTGAGCGATCCGCAGCCAGAATCCGTCGAGTCGCCTCCAGCCCGTTCATTACCGGCATGGTAAGATCCATTACTACCAGTCCGGGGCGAAACTCAAGGGCGAAGCGAACCGCTTCCTCCCCATCCCCCGCTTCGGCAACGACCTCAATATCCGGCTCTTTTTCCAGCAGGGATTTCAGCCCTTCACGCATTATTTTATGGTCGTCCACCAACTGAATCCTGATGTTCATGTTCCCTCCAGAAATGATGACAGGTACAAGGGACGGTGCCCGATTATTCAACTTACCCTCCCTTCACGGCGACAGGAACCCTGAGCCTTATGCGCGTACCAGAACCGGGGGCGGATATCACCTTTAGCGTTCCGCCCAAATACTCTATGCGCCGGCGCATATTCTGGAGACCGAACCCCCCGTTCCTGGAAAACGTCAGTCCGGAATTGGCGGAAACAAATCCAACACCTTTGTCGGCGACCATGACAAAAATCACCTGATGGGCTGTTTTCACCCAAAGCCTTACTGACGTCGTCTCGGCATGTTTGGCCGCATTTATCAGGAGTTCGCGCACGGAGAGATACACGGTTGAGCGAACCTCTTCGGAAAGCGGTTGCTGGCCTCCGACCCCCCGGAAGATTACCCGCAGCCCGTAATCGTGCTCTACCTGTTTTCCGAGCCACTCAAGGGCGGTTTGCAGTCCTACATCGTCAAGGAAAGGGGGGGAGAGTTCGATTGTCAGGGAGCGGACATCCTCAATCGATCGGCCGAGAAGTCCTTTGATCTCCTCAAAAAGGTGGTCGTTGGATTGCGTTGCCAGGTCAGCCGCCAGTACGCTCAGTTTTATCATGCCGAGCAACAGATTCTGTCCCACCTGGTCGTGAAGCTGGGATGCAATACGCCGCCTTTGCTTCTCCTCGACAAAGGTAAGTTCCACAGCCAGGGCATTCAGTTCGCAATGTTTGGCACGCAGCACCTCCTCCAAGTAGTTGCGGCTGAGCGCGTCTCCGAACATTCTGGCCAGGTTATCGATGAGGTCCCTTTCCCCCTTGAGAAAGGGGCCTTCGTCGGCCTCAGGTCTTTCCTCTGCATAGTAGACTTGCACCACCCCGACCTTTTCCCCGGAAACCACGATGTCGGCAGACTGCAACCATGGTGTAAGGCAAAAAGATCCGGACAGGAACTCCCTGCCGTCGAAAAGGATTCTCGACCTTGTTATTTCTGGATACTGCCAGGCGGGGGGGAGACGGCCGACCGCTTCGCAAAACAATTCGGACAATGACAGTGGACTGGTTCCCAGCAACATTGAGAGTGAATAAAGGCAACTAAGTTCATTCAGCCGCTTGGTGACACTACGGACCAATCTCTCTTGTGATTCCTCAGCCTTTTTCCTTTGCACGATTTCTGCGAAGAGCTGTTCATTGGTTGCGGTGAGTTGAACCGTCCGCTCATGCACCAATATTTCCAGATGATCGCGGTAGGTGCTCAATTCATCCTCAATCTTCTTGATCTCCGTTATATCCGAGAAAACGACATAGAATATCCCATGGTTCAGACTGAACGCTGTGATATTGAAATGCCGATCCAATGTGCTGAAAAAATTCGACGGAGTGAAGGGATTCCCGGAGAGGGCAACTTCCCCCAGCTTTTCCATCCAGTACGGCTCGATATCGGGGAAGATTTGAACAAAAGATCTGCCAGTCACCTCTTTGCTGGTAGCCCCGATCAGCGATTCAAGGGCCGGGTTGATCTCAAGAAATCGGATGTCAAGAGGATTGCCGAGGTTGTCGCTAACCAGTTCGAGTAGAGCAACTCCGTTAATGGTCCCTTCGAAAAGCAGTCGGCCCCTCTTTTCGCTCTCAGCGAGAACCTCGGCCATGCGTTCATAGCGAATTCCTTGTCTCTGCGTTCTACGCCAGCTGCACTCATAGCGCTTATCCCGCATCCAGCATCTCCCGCACCTTTTTCGCGATTGCGACCGGCTGCGCCGGTTTCAGGAGGAGGTCGATCCCGTCGACCAAGATCCCCTTGTCCTGAATCAGGTCCGCCGCATACCCGGTCAGGAACAGCATTTTGAGCCGGGGAGAACGCTGTCTGAGCGCCTCGCTGAGCTCCCTGCCATTCATCTTCGGCATGACCACGTCGATAATGGCCAAATCGATTCTCTGCCAGTTCGCTTCAAATAGATCAATGGCTTCGTAACCGTTTGCGGCCAGGATCACGTAGTACCCCAATGACTGCAGCAGCGAATCCAGAAGCTGTCGCACCGAGGGATCGTCCTCTACGACGAGAATCCTTTCGCGTCCTCCCGGAGACGGAACAGGCGGGGCTTTTTCCTCCGCCTCGCCCAATTGGTCCGTCAGGGGAAGGTAAATACTGAAAGCCGTCCCCACACCGCATTCACTGGTGATCGTGATATAGCCTCCGTGTTGCTTGACGATACCGTACACGATGGAGAGGCCGAGTCCGGTGCCGCGCTCGGGCGCCTTGGTGGTAAAGAAGGGCTCGAATATTTTTTCCTGGGTCTCGGCATCCATCCCCGCGCCGTTGTCGGTAATCGTGACAAGTGCATACCTGCCGGGCACGCCGAAACCGTGTTGCCGGTAAAACTCCCTGTCGAGCCAGACCGATTCGGTCCTGATGCAGAGTTCGCCACCGTTTGGCATGGCGTCCCTGGCGTTGGTCGCCAGATTCATGAGTATTTGTTCGATCTGTCCGCTGTCGGCCATGATCGGCAGTGGTTCTATCCCTAAAACTGGCAGCAACGCGACGTCTTCGCCGATGATCCTTACCAGAAACGTGGCATGTTTGCTGACCAACTGGTTCAGTTCCACCCTCTGCAGCAGCACAACCTGTTTCCGGCTGAAGGTCAGCAGGCTCCTGGTCAGCTGTGTCGCCCTGTCTGCTGCGTCGAGGATCTGGGCCATATGGCCGCGCTTCGGGTCGTCCGCCGGCAATGCGTGCTGCAACAACTGGCCGAACCCCATGATGACGGTAAGGATGTTGTTGAAATCGTGGGCAACCCCGCCTGCCAGTTGCCCGATGGCCTCCATTTTTTGCGCCTGTCGAAGCTGCTCCTCGAGACTTTTTCGTTCGGTCATACACTCCAGGAAGGCCATGTAGTTGCTTATTGCACCGGCCCTGTCCCTGATCGGCGAGACTGTGGCATGCACCCAGTGCAAATCGCCGCCTTTTTGCCTGTTTTGCAGTTCACCAGTCCAGACGTGCCCCGAGGATACAGTGCTCCAGAGGCTTTGGTACACCTCGGGCCTGGTCGTTCCGGCGTTCAACCGGTGCAGGTTCTGTCCCGTTATCTCGGCAGCCTCATGGCCGCTCATCTGGGTGAACGTCGGGTTCACGAATTCTATGTTGCCCGAAAGGTCGGTGATGACAATGGCAACGGGACTCTGCATGACCGCTTGTGAGAGTTTCAGGAGCTGGTCCTGGGCGAGCCTGCGCTCGGTCGTGTCCTGGTAGAGTACCACCGCCCCCATCAAGGCCCCGGCCTCGCGAAGCGGCGTGGCGATGTACTCCACGGGGAAACTGGTGCCGTCTTTGCGCCAGAAGACCTCGTCGGTTATCTGGCGTGTCTTGCCGTCACGGATTGTAGCGAAAATAGGGCATTCTTCCACGGGGTACGGGGTCCCGTCCGACTTTGTGTGACGCAGCAGGGAGTGCTGATGTTTACCGAGGAGATCCTCCTGGTCCCAGCCGACCATAAGGGCGGCGGCTGGGTTGGCGAAGGTCACCCTCCCCTCGAGATCTACCCCGTAAATCCCTTCACCGGCAGCATCGAGGATGAGCTGAAGCTGGTGCCTGGTTTTTTCGTGGGCGTTCAGTGCCAGCTTGCGCTCGGTGATGTCCTCGAGCGTCTCGATTACGGCGACCAGCCCGCCTTGGCTGTTGCGAATGGGTGCGGCGTTCACGGTGAGGTAATGCCCGTTGCCGTGCCTGTCCCGGAACCAGGTCTCGGCCTGCACTCCTTCGGGAATCAGTCCGGACTGGGTGCTGGTGCCGAAATAGTGCCCGATAGCAGCAAGGTTCCCATCGACCATCAGATCCGCTATGAGTGGTTGTTGCTGCTCGTAAAAGACTTTCCAGAGCTGGTCCGAGCCGAGTAGGCCGGATGCCTCAATCCCCGTCATCACTTCGCAGGCCCGATTCCAGATGATGACACGGTGCTTGTCGTCCAGAACGAAGGTCGGCAGGACGGAATTTTGCACCAGGCTTTCCGCGAACTCCTTTTGCACAGCAAGTGCTGATTCGGAACGCTTGCGGCCCGTGATATCCAGCATGGCCGCGATCACGCCTCCGTGCCTTCCGTCGGCGGCGGGAAAGGAAGTCTTGTAAAAAATGACGCTGTGCCGAGTGCCGTCGGCATGAGGGGCGTCGGTCTCGTATACCCGCATACCTTTTTTCTGCGCCAGGTCCAGGTCTGCCTGGTGACAGATTTTGGCCTGCGGGCCGCCCAACACGTCGAATACCGTCTTACCGATCAACTGCTGCTTGGAAAAACCGGAGAAATCCTCAAGTGCCCTGTTGCAACCGAGATAATTCCCTTGCGTATCCTTGTAAAGGACAGGAATGGGAATGGTATCAATCAGCATCTGTGAAAAATCCAGCTGCTTCGTCATCTCCCTTTTGCGGCCCTCCAATTCCTCCAACAGCAGATTGAACGCCGCGCCGAGCGCGCCAATCTCGTCACCGGTCTCGATTCTTACTCGCAATCGGGTGCTATTCGCGAGAGTCAGTTCCCGTATCTGCCTGGTGAATGAGATGAGCGGGGCGGTCAGATATTTCATGCAGAGCCAGACGGCCAAAAAGGAGACCAGAAACACGGTCAAAAAAGCGAGCAGCAGGTAACGTTGTGCCCGGTACACCGGGGCGTAGGCCTCGGATTGCGGAAAATTGCTGGCAAGGATCCAGCCGGTCGACTTAAGCTTTTTGAAGGAACTGATCACGTTGAGGTGCCGTGAGTTAACGGTTTCTCCAGTCCCCTCGAACCCGGCAATTGCCTTGTCGTACATCAGATTTGCGCCAAAGGGAACGTCCTTGGTGAAGACGCGTGCTTGGTCCTTGTGGACTATCATGAGCCGGGAGCTGTCGTACAGGTAGAGATATCCCTTCTCACCCAACCTGATCGAGGCCAGCCTGGTAAGGTAATTGCTCTTGGTTAGGTCAAGGTCTCCCCCGAGGATTGCCGCCAAGGCCCCCTTTTCGTCAAATACCGGGCTCGTGAACATGATGATGGGGTGACCTGTCTGAGCGGAGAGAAATGGTTCTGAGATCTGTGCACGTCGGGTGGCCAGTGTTTTTTGCAGATAGCCGCGATAGGAAAAATTTCGGCCGAGCAGGTCCGGGGCGATATGACTGCCGGACAGAAGTCTCCCCTGTGGAGAAAAGAGAACTAGGCCGTTGTTGAACATCGCCACGGTTCCGGTGCGTTCTATGAAAAACTTATGCAGCCTGGAGGGGGTGCTGAGGGCGGCCATGTCCATGGTACGAGCGACGGCGTCCAACTCGCTCTGGGTAGTCAGCAGCTTGTCGTCAATCTGATCGGCCAGTACCGTGAGCATATTGAATTGCTGGCTGGAGAGCATCTCTTTCAGTTGATCCACAAAATAGATCTGGGTGGAAAAGGCTAATGCCGACAACAATACCGCCGTCAGTAGGGAAACGGCCATGGTCATCTTGGTTTTAAGGCTTAACGCGTTCACGCTGAACTCCATAAAAAAGGCCTGTTCGGCGCGTCGAAGGAAACACCGAAATTTCCATACTGCACGTCAAAGCCGCCCGAACCTTACGAAATACTATCTGGCAGCCATTCTCTTAACTTTCCAGGATCTCCCGCACCTTTTTCGCCAGGCCGAATAACGAGAACGGTTTCTGGATGAAATTCACCGTGTCACCCAACACACCGCGAGGTGCAATCACCTCGGACGTATATCCAGACATGAACAGGCACTTGAGCTGTGGATTGATCGCCTGAAGTTCGTGAAACAGGTCGCGTCCGTTCATTTCCGGCATGACCACATCCGACATCAGCAGGTGAATCCTACCCGTCTGCTCCTTGAACAACCGGATCGCCTCAGCTGCGTTCCCTGCGGGCAGCACCCTGTAGCCCTGCCCTTCCAGTATCGAGGCGGTCATCGTCAGTATGGTCGGCTCATCCTCCACCAAAAGGATGGTTTCATTGCCGCAAGGGAGAGCTTCGGCTACAGCGTCCTGCTGCGCCAGCTCACCCTCGCCTGTATGCCGCGGAAGATACACGGTGAAGGTCGTCCCGTGGCCGAATTCACTATCGACACTGATGACGCCCTTATTCTGCTTGACGATCCCGTATACCGTGGCAAGGCCGAGGCCGGTACCCTCGCCGACCCTCTTGGTCGTGTAGAACGGTTCGAAGATATGAGCTTCGGTTTCCTGGTCCATGCCGCAGCCGTCGTCGCTTACGACAAGCCGCACATACTCCCCAGGTTCGGCATAGCTGTGAGTAGAGCGGTTATTGGCGTCAAAGGTGCTGTTCCCGGTCGCTATGGTTATCCTGCCAACATCGGTGATGGCATCTCGTGCGTTGACGCAGAGGTTGGCCAGTATTTGGTCTATTTGGGACGGGTCTACCTTGACCAGCCAGATATCCGGCGCCGGATTCCAGCTGAGATTGATATGTTCACTTATGAGCCGTTGCAGCATCTTGAGCATGCCGGAAACCGTATCGTTCAGGTCAATAACCTTGGGGGCGATAGTTTGCTTGCGGGCAAAGGCAAGCAGTTGCCGAGTAAGGTCGGCTGAGCGCTCCGCGGCGGCACGGATTTCTACCAGGTTGGCATAAACGGGCTGAGACGGCTCCATACTCATCAGCGCCAGTTCAGAGTAGCCGATGATGACCCCCAGCATATTATTGAAATCGTGTGCCACGCCACCCGCAAGCTGCCCGATTGATTCCATCTTCTGGGCTTGATGAAGTTGTGATTCAAGTATTTTCTTGTCTGTAATATCGGAATGTGTTCCCGTTATCCGCAGTGGAGCGCCGTTCGCATCGCGTTCGACGACCTTGCCGCGGGTGTGAATCCATTTCCACTCGCCCGATTTAGTCCGCAACCGCTGTTCAACGTCGAAAATGGTGGCCCGGCCGTCGATGTGCGCCTGTAACCGCTCCTGGGTTAGCTGCAGATCATCGGGGTGTACCAGGTCGGACCAGACCTTCATAATCTCATCGATGTCGTCAGCGCCATAGCCCAGGATTTCGCAGCTCCGGGGGCTCAGGTATGTTTTGCCGCTTTTATACTGCACATCCCACAAACCGTCGTTGGTTCCTTCCAGGGCGTAGCGCAGCCGGCTCTCGCTCTCAACGATGGCCTCCTCTGCCAGCTTGAGCTCGGTAATGTCCCGGGCAATACCCAGTATGCCGACAAGCTTTCCCTCGACATCCTTCATCGGCGTTTTAGTGGTGTACAGCAGGGCGCGGCGTCCATTGGCGGCAAAGGTGACCCACTCCTCGTTGCTGCTGGGTCCGTCCGCTGCCATGGCCTTGCGGTCGTTTTCGCGAAAAAAGTCGGCCAGTTCCAGGTTCACAAAGTCGTAGTCCGTTTTGCCGACAATGTCAGCTTCGCGAGCGCCGAAGAAGGATTCAAACATCGCGTTGCAGGACAAATACACGCCTTCAGCATCTTTGAGCCAAATCAGGTCGGGGATTGTTTTCACCAGGGTGCGAAAATGGTTCTCGCTTTTGTGCAAGTCGTCCTCGGCCTTGCGCCGTACCAGCGTGAGAGCCACGTTGTCCGCCATTCCCTCCAGGGTTGCGATAACGGCAGGAGTAAAACGGTCCTGGCGGAGGTCGCGCAACTGCAGCAGACCTATGATCCGATCACCGGCGTGCATAGGGATCAGCGCCACCGATTCATAACCTTCGCCCGTGCACCGGGTGCACGCCTGGCGATCGGATTGAGCGGTGCAGGCGCACATGGTGGTGGCGTGATTCGACCAGAAACTGCCTCGGGCCGTAAAGAACGGTCTGGAAGTGTCGACGCGTCCGCACAGGACAATATCGCACAGGCAGTCGCGCACGGCGCTTCCTGCGGCATTGCTCAGCATCTTACCGTCCGGGCCGCGGGTGCAGAGTTTAGCTTCGGTCCGGACGAACGTGGACGGGAAACCCCGGGTTTCAAAGTAGGGACCGTCGTCTCCGTCGCGCAGACGGATGCCCACCGCTTCGCAACCTGACCAGCTCTGCAGGGAGGCCGTCAGCGCCGGCATGCAGGTCTGGATGTCACTATGGGAGTTGGCCAGCTGGAGCAGGAGATCCGACTGGCGAGTCGCCCCCTCCTTGAACTTGCGCTCGGTAATGTCATGGATAAAAGCGACCAGCTGACCACCCTTGACAGGCCGGTACTGGAGGCTGACTTCAACCTCGAAGACACCGCCATCCTTGCGGCGGTGTCGCGACTCGAAGCGGTCCTCGCCCTGCGTCCTCATTTCCTGGATGCGGGCTTTGATGTCGGCAGCCTTTTCGGAGTCTTCCAGGTCGGAAATGTGCATGACAAGCAGTTCCTGTTCGCTGTACCCGCTCATCCGGCAATAGGAATCGTTAACTTCCAACAGACACCCTTCGGTGTCTACGAGCCAGATGCCGTCCATAGCCATCTGAAGGATGGAATGGTGGTGTTCATTGCTATCTGACAGTTGACGGGTTTTTTTGGACACTGCTCGTTTAAGTATCGACAGCCAGGCAATCAGCAACGCCACGAGAACGGATATCACGCCGGCACCATACATTACGTAACGAAAATATGGTGTTGAAGAAAGAGAGTATCCCATCCAGCGCTTGTCTACAGTTTCATAATCAGCCTTATTTATGGAGGCGAATCCTTTTTCCACGGTAGCGAGAAGACCTGAATGCCCTTTTAGGACAGCCCGGTGAAACTCTCCACGATAAAGAGGATTGGTTACGCGAAAATCATCCTGAATCCCCATTTTGTTCAAAAAATATAACGCCGGTGGCCCATCAACAGTAAACACCTTTATTTTGCCGTCACGGGCCGCCTCGATGATTTTCTCGAAGCTTGGGTATTCAACAATGTTGGTCACTCCATGCCGCCTCAGAACTCCAAGAACGTTGCCACCCGCCTTTGCAGCAACCAGGAAGCCCCTGGCGTCATCGGGGCCCCTGATACCGGAGATATCCTTGTGGAAAAAAAGCGGCACGGGAATATCCGCGTAGGGTTTGGTGAATTCATAAATCTGATCGCGCTTCTCGTTTCGGAAGATGGTGTCGATCACATCAAATTCGCCCGCCTGCATGCTGCGCTGGGCTTCGGCCCAGTCCAATCCGGTTATTTGGACGTGGATGCCGGTTTTCCTTTCCCAAAGCCCCCACTGATCAACAGTGATGCCATGCAACTTTCCTTGATCATCTTTGAAAACATAAGGCGGGTAATTGTCGTCCATGACAACACGGATTGTTTTTGGAGTGATGGGGTTTTCTGAGGAGATAGCATGGCAGTCAAAAGCAGAAAGTACCGAGATAATCACTGTAACAGCTCGCATAAGAAAGGCGAAAAAAGTACGTGATTTCTTGGAGTTCATATCGTTTCCTGACGAAGAAAGTAGCAAATACTGACAGCCGTGAATAATCATCTTTGTGCAGTGATGATGCTCTGCGGGGTGAGGATGCCCGCGAGCCCGCCCCTTTCATCATGCACGATGAGGCCCGGCGCCGCGTTCAGGAAGCTTTCGTCCCCGAAGTTGCGCTTCATGGCAGGTTTATCATGCCTTTCTTGCCTGCCTATTTAAGTTGGCTCCGATTTTGACAACTAAAAAGGCGGTGCGATATGGTATGGTACCCCTCAAAAATCAGACCGACCGCTACACCCCCTCAAGCGGCGTGAGCGAATTCGGAACAGAACGATAGTTTGCGTCACCAATTATTTGCGTTACCAGCTATATTGTCAAGGTTAATATCAGATAAATTTCAGGAGTGGTCATGAGGAACAATGCTGAGGAGATTCCGGAAGTTATCAACAACATAAGGCGGGTATACCAAGCAATAACCGAATATATGAAAAACGCTGAGAAAATTACTGGGTTGACGGGTCCTCAGCTTCTGGCCGTAAAACTTTTGGCTAATACCGCTCACCTGAGGGTTTCCGAATTGGCTCGCCAAATGATTCTGCACCCTGCGACTGTTGTAGGAATTCTTGACCGGCTTGAAACTAAAGGTATGGTCACGCGAACCCGTTCCATAGAAGACCGGAGAGTCGTCGAAATTGAGCTCACCGATCTGGGAAAAGAGGTGGTTGCCAAAGCCCCAGAAATCGCAACAGTGATGCTGGTTGAGGGACTGGAGCGGTTACCGGATACGGAGTTTTACCAGATTGCCGAATCAATGAAACGGGTTGTACTGATACTTGGGGCAGAAAAGATCACTCCGCAACCGCTGCAATCAGCGTGAGGTTACGGCTTAAGCATTCGTTCCCCTTAAATCAGTCAACAAGGAAATGATGCGAGCCGGCGTGCAATTTTGCCCATATGTCGGGATATACCGGCAACACCATCGCTCAGCACGGGAACCCTCCAGACCGCTCCCCGCCGCACCACTGGACCGCGATCTCGTCCTGGCCAAGTGCTGCATCCTCCCTCACCTTGCCGACCCTGACGCCATAGCGCTCGGTTAGCCGCTTCAGGTTGCGCCGCCCCTGACCCACCAGGTCTGAGGTCCTCCCGACAGGAGCCAGAAAGCTGACGGGGCTCCCCTCAGGAATCCCCTGCACCATGGTGCACATGAGATCGAACCAGAGTTCCGACTCGACCAGTTGCCCGAACGCCGGGTGGTACGGACCGGCGAGCAGCACCCCGGGAGCTTCCAGCTCGGAGGTGGGCTGCAGCCCGAGCCGAATCACCGGGACCCCGGCGCACCGGGCCATGAGCAGCATGCGCTTGCACAGGGAAACTGCCTGGTCCAACGACTGCGGGAGGTAGTTTCCTTCCCGGTACAAATCGGCAAGCTGTGTACCGGCGATTACCAGGGTTGGATAGATGCGCAGGAAAGAGGGCTGCAGCGCGAGGACCTGCTCCAATGAGGCCAGGGAGCGCTCCTCGGAGTCGCCGGGGAGCCCCGGCATGAGTTGCACTCCCACCTCCAGCCCCGCCTCCTGCAGCACCCGGAGCGCCCGTTCCGCATCCCGCGCGCTGTGGCCGCGCTCCGAAAGCCGGAGCACTTCACTGTTCATGGATTGAACACCAAGCTCGACGGTCCGCACCCCCATAGTCTTCAGAAACAGGGCGTTAGCGGGATCGATCGCGTCAGGTCTGGTGGAAAGGCGCAGTGAGCGCACCGCGCCGGAAGCAAGCAGCGGCTGCAACGCCTGCAGCAGGTACTGCTGGTCGTCGCGCGGGAGCGCGGTGAAGGTGCCACCGTAAAAGGCCACCTCCAGTTCCCGGCCCGGCGCGCTGGCGCGGTACCGGTCGATCTTGTCCAGCATCTCCCCTGCCCCCGGAAGGCTGCCACGGGCGCCGGCGATTTTCTCCTGGTCACAAAAGACGCAGCGGTGCGGACACCCCAGGTGCGAGATGAAGAACGGGACCACAACCGGTCTCAAGGCTGCTCCTGTAGCCGAGCCCAGGCAGCCCGGGCGGCAGCCTGCTCCGCCTCTTTCTTGGTCCTCCCCTCCCCCTCGCCCATCAGCTCGTCGCCCAGGTAGATCTCCACGGTGAAACGCCTGGCGTGGTCGGGACCGCTCATCTGCTTAAGCTGGTAGCGCGGCAGCTGCCCGCGCTCCAGGCGGGCGCGCTCCTGCAGACCCGTCTTGAAGTCGCGTCCGGAGAGTTCGTCGCCCGAGACGAGCAGAGCCGCGAAATGCTCCTGCACCACGCGGCGCGCCGGCTCTATGCCCCCGTCCAGATAGAGGGCGGCGAGCAGCGCCTCGAAGGCATCGGCCAGTAGCGAGCGCTTCTCGCGGCCGCCGCCTTTTTCCTCGCCGCGTCCAAGACGCAGACATGATCCGAGGTCAAGGCCGGTGGCGATCCTTGCCAGGCTCCCCTCGTCCACCAGTGCCGCCCGGATGCGCGTCAATTCTCCCTCGCGGCTCGTGGGGAAGCGCACCAAAAGCAGGTCCGAGAGCAGGAAGTCGAGCACTGCGTCTCCGAAGAATTCCAGGCGTTGGTTGTCCTTGCCGCCGCCCGCCTCGTTCGCGAAGGTGCGGTGCGTGAGCGCCTCCTCCAGGAGTGCCTTGTCCCGGAAGGTGTAGCCCAGCGCCCGCTCGACCCGCGCCAACATGTCGTTTTCGTTATTGTCCATTAGATAGCATCATCCCGCACGCGTATTTGCCTCACTATAGCCAAACGTCCCCCGCATGGCAATAAACATATAGGCTAAAGCTAGCGCGCACCAGGCGAAGGGGGGACAGGGGCACTGCCATTACGTTAACGACAGGACTTTAGCTGTGCCCCCCTGCGAAGTAGGGGGGAAGGCTCGCGTAGCGAGACAGGGGGGTCTCTTTGCAGGCCAAAACACCCCACTGCGTCACTACGTTCAGCTTCCCCCCTATTTCATAGGCTTTGTTATGCGCAGATGTTGTTATTTCCTAGTGCGTAGGGTGGGCACCCGTGCCCACGCGGGGTGAATGCGGACGCAGCTCACGGGCGAACACGAGGTTCGCCCCTACACCTCATCGCGCTGGTAGGGGCGAATCTTGTATTCGCCCGCCTTCCGTGCCCAGAGGGGAACCAACATCAGCCCCTAACAGAGCTATTTCATAGGGGGGACAGAACCAGAGACGCTCAGGGGAAAAACCTTAACTTAACGGCAGTGGGTACAAGGGGATTTGCTCTTGCTTTGGACTGATGCAGACACTACGTGGCAGGATCCCCCCCACCCCAAAGCCAGGGGGGAGGGAGGTTTTAGACGTACGACAAGGATCTAACGGACAACGCTGATTGTATGGTGCTTTTATAGTTATCGGGATTAAAAGTTGTCCGTAATCCAGCCCGGTCTTTCAGCATCCCCTTCGATCTGTCTTAAAAACGTTTTACCCCTTGGAAATAAACCATCGGGCTGTCCCTTGGCGTGGTTTCTCCTGAGATCTTCCAGGCCACCGTCGTCCTGACACTGAAACTGTTGACATCGAACCAGCTCACGCCGAAACCGACACCGGTCAGATTGCGTGTCTCGTCGCTGGTTCCCGGGATCGGGTCGCTGTGCAGCACGGCGTAGCCGTAGTCGACAAATCCTGCCACTTGCAGGCTGCCGGGAATGCCGCCTAGACTGTCGAAAGAGTAGCGCAATTCAGCACTTGACACTACCCCCGCGTCGCCACTGGAATCATCGGGCTGCCAGGCGCGCACGGCGCTGGGACCTCCCAGGGAGATCTGCTCGGAGCTGTCCAGATTCTTGTCCGCCCACTGGCCATAGGCCCCGGCATACAGGGAAAGACCCCGGTACAGAGTCTGGGTACGCGCCAGGACCATGTTTATTTTGCTGTACCCGCCGTCGGTTCCCAGGCCGCCGGCAGACTGATCGTTGGCCAGGCTAGTCGCGTCGTCTATACCGAGATGGCCGCCGATGTAGCCAAGCGAAAAGGAGGTCGAGCCGGCCCCCAGAAATCCGTCCATCTCCACCCCGCTCAGTCCCGCCTCCCATGCGGCCGTGTGGCGCTGATTCCTTGCGTTGACGCTGTCGATGCGGTCATCGAGCAATTTGCCTTCCCCGGCGAGGGTCGCATTGAGTACCAGGTTCCGGCTGCGCACGAGCGGCTGGCTGATGGTGAGGCTCATGCTATGGGCGTCTCCGTTGGCTCTCAGCGGCTTAAATGACTTGCCAAGCTGATACACGACATAGGTGTAGTCAAGTCCGACTCTGGTTCCGCAAGACGTTAACGGCACGGTGTAGCCTGCCCGTACCGTCTGAGTATCTGCGGTGGTGCTTGTTTGCGCTCTTAGAGTGAACTGGTCGCCTAGATGAAAGGGCGAGTACAGTTCCAGTCCTCCTGCGATTCGATACTCACCGGTGGAATAGTTGCCGTAATTGTCGGCGTCCAGAGACAGCCCATAAGGTTTTCCTTCAGTTACTTCCAGCTTTGCCGTGGTTGTGCCCGGCCTGACACCCGGCTCCAGGATGATGCGGGAGGAGATATTGGGAAGTTCGTTTACCAGCATGACCATCGAGATGATGGAACCTTCCTCAGCCGGCTTATTGACAGGGACCCGGGCGGCGTATCCCTGGAGCAGGCTTTTCGGCACTCGTGTTTCGGCGGGTGCGGTTTCGACTTTGACACGTTCCAGGGCGCCTTCCAGTACTTCAATGATGATCGGTGTACCTGTTTTGACCGTCTGGGGTGGAATAAAAGCTGAGGCCAGAAAGTATCCCTTCTCTCGATAAGCCTTGGTAATGGTAGCAGCGGCCCGGTTCAATTCCGCCAATGTCATCTCCCGGCCAACGTAGGGCGCCATGAGTGCCGCCAGCTGGTCGCCGGTAAAGACGGTATTACCGACAAAGGTAAAGCCGCTGACCTTGACCCTGACCCCGGCCGGCATCTCTTCCCTTTGCCCTGCCGGTCTCTGGATATCCGGCGGAATCTGCCGGGGTGCCAATGTCGGCGGAGGTGCGCTTTCCCGCAGCAAAAGACCGGAGTCGGGGACTTCGACGGCGCAGGCCAAGCCTGAGGGAATTATGCAGGCAAGCACTGTCAGCACAACCGCTTTAAGTGTCATGGACATTGTCGCTCCTTTGGCGTCAGTACTCAATTCAGTCCGATTTCCTATCCGCAATGATCGTCAGGACAGTTATGGCCTCTTGGCCATCTTGATCGGCAGCGACAAGCATGATTCTGAATTCACCCGGGATGCCCGGTGGCGTCCCGGAAAGGACCTTGCCCACGGGGTCAAACGACAGCCAGGATGGCAGTGCAGAGCCGTCCTCCATGCGGGCCAGGATCCCGAAGCTCGCACCGGGGTCGCTGTGGGTAAAAGTGTCATTCGGGAGCCGGTAGACAAAAGAGGATGAGGTCACATTCAGGACCAGTGGTTTAACGGGAAAAAACCCGGACGGATTGGATGTCGTGGAAGCCGCAGATCCCTGTCCGGCGCCTTCCGAGGCAGGCGCAACGCCCGATGCCGCCACAAGGTCAGGTGCCTCCGGAATGATCACCGGTGCAGGTGGCACGGCCATGGTGGGCGCTCCTGCTCTATATGGTGCTGTAGGAATTATTGATGCTGCCGGGATTATTGGTGCTGTTGGTGCAGTCGATGATATTGGCGGTGACACCGGTGGTACCGGTGGTACCGGTGGTGCCGGAGTTGCCGAACTTTGCGCAGCGTTGATGGTCAGCGTGCCATCCTTCAGGATGGTGAAGTCGTAGTTTTGAGCCGCGAGCGAACCGGCGCCAGCGGTGATGACTGCCGAGCCGACATTGGTTGCAGCCGTGGCCGTCGTCGTGGCGCTGCCCGCTCCACTGACTGCCGCTATGGTGGCGTTTTCGCCTTCGAGGTAACCGCTGACCGTGGTGGTCAATGTCGGGTTGTCTTGACCGTAGAAGCGGCTCTTATCGTCCGCCGTGACAGTGAGGTGCGCCTTGCGGATGTCGGCGCTGGTTACCGCTACGCTGTTGAAGGAATAGTTCGCAGCGTCCAAACCGGTGACGTTGATCCCGGACACGTTAACTGTCTTGCCGGTGGCGGCATTCTTGTCCAGGAAGCTCGCGCCGCTGTTTGAAAGCACCAGGACATCTCCAGCTACCCGGTTGTCGGCAAGCGTCACCGCTGCATCGGTGCTGCCGTCATACACCTTGCTAATTCCGGTGGCGGATACTGTCAGCGCGGCCTTACTAATGTCGGCGCTGCCGACTGCAGTGGTGTTGAACGTGTAGTTGCCGGCATCGGTTCCAGTTATATTGATCCCGGACACGTTGATTGTCTTGCCCGTGGCTGCATTCTTGTCCAGGAAGCTCGCGCCGCCGATCGAAAGCGTCAGGACATCGCCGGCGACGCGGTTATCGGCGAGCGTCACCGCGGCGCCAGTGTTGCCGTCATACACCTTGTTGATTCCGGTCGCGGATACTGTCAGCGCTGCCTTGCTTATGTCGGCGCTGCTGACTGCCGTGGTATTGAACGTGTAGTTCCCTGCATCGGTTCCAGCTATATTGATCCCGGACACGTTGATTGTCTTGCCCGTGGCTGCATTCTTATCCAGGAAACTCGCGCCGCTGTTTGAAAGCGCCAGGACATCGTCAGAGATGCGGTTGTCAGCGAGCGTCACCGCTGCACTGGTGCTGCCGTCATACACCTTGTTGATTCCGGTCGCGGATACTGTCAGCGCTGCCTTGCTTATGTCGGCGCTGCCGACTGCCGTGGTATTGAACGTGTAGTTGCCGGCATCGGTTCCGGCCACATTGATCCCGGACACGTTGATTGTCTTGCCCGTGGCGGCATTTTTGTCCAGGAAGCTCGCACCGCTTTTTGAAAGCGTCAGGACATCGCCGGCAATGCGGTTATCAGAGAGTGTTACCGCTGCACTGGTGTTGCCATCATACACCTTGTTGATTCCGGTCGCGGATACAGTCAGCGCGGCCTTGCTTATGTCGGCGCTGCTGACTGCCGTGGTATTGAACGTGTAGTTCCCGGCATCGGTTCCAGCTAGATTGATCCCTGCCACGTTGACCGTTTTGCCTGTGGCGACGTTTTTATCCAGAAAGTTTGCGCTACTGTTGGAAAGCGTCAGGGCATCGCCGGCGATACGGTTATCGGAGAGTGTTACCGCAGCGCCGACACCGCCGTCATATACCTTGTTGATTCCGGTCGCGGTTACCGTGAGAGCGGCGGGAGTAATGTCTGCGGTATGCGAGCCGCCGGCAAAGGTGTAGTTGCTGGCCAGGCCGCCATTGCCGCCGTTGCCCAAACTGAGGCTATCCAAGGAGACCGGTCTGCCGTTGCCAACGATTTTGTTGGTGAAGCTGCCGGAACCCGAAAGAGTGAGTTGCTCACCGGCCACCAAACCGTTGATCGTGAAGATGCCGGCTGCCGCATTTGCCGTGCCGTCGTAAGCTCGCGTTCCGTTCAGGCTGATGGAGGCGGGAGTGATGATCAGATTTCCGCCCGTGATATCGTAACCTTGCTGGGTCGAATAATATCCGTTATAGAAACCAACGTTCTTTCCGGAGGCGGCCGCACCCAGGATCAGGGGAGCGCCATTGGCTGTGCTGGCGCCACTTTGCACAGCGCCGCTGTAGGTCAGGGAAGCATCGGGCGCGTCGGTAAGCGTCAAGCCGGTCATGAAGTAGCTGAGCAGCGGTGCCGTATGGCCTTCATAAATACGCCAGAGCGCCCCGCTACCGCCGGTATTGGCGATGGTGTTGGGGGTGCTGGAATTCCAGCTGCTGAAACTGGCCAGTTGGGTCATCTGCGTGCTGGTCAGGCCGGAGCCGCCGTCCGAGAGGGCCTGACCCGAAGTATCGGTGTTCCAGAAGCTGTCGGCGACCGATCCGGAGTTGAAGCCTATCAGCCCGCCGAGCACGCTGGCCCCGCTCACGCTGCCAGTCGAATAGCTGTTATTGACCGTTCCGAGCTGATTTGCTCCCACTAGCCCGCCGACCTTAGTGCCGGTCCCGCTCACGTTGCCGCTGGCGTAGGTGTCGGCGACGCTGCCGGTGTTGTTGCCCAGCAACCCTCCGACATAATTGCCCCATCCGGTCACGTTGCCGCTGGCATAATTGTCCGCGACACTGCCGCCGGCATTGGAACCTACCAGCCCCCCGACGCCATCTCCAGAGCCGAAGACCGTGCCCGAGGCGTAGTTGCCACTGATCGTGCTGGCTGAGTTGTACCCGACCAGTCCGCCGACGTTGTCTTGCCCGCTCACGCTCCCCGTGGCGTGGCTGCCGCTGACTAAGCCGTAGTTTTCCCCCACCAGCCCGCCGATACTCTGGCGAGTGCCGGTCACACTCCCCGTGGCGTAGCTTTGGCTGATCGTGCCGCCACTGCTACCAGCCAGTCCCCCGATGACATACATTCCGTTCAAGTTACCCGTGGCGTGACTGCCGCTGACCGTACCGTCGTTGGTACCCACGAGCCCGCCCAGTGCACCGAGACCGCTCACGTCGCCCGTGGCGTAGCAGTTGCTCACCCTGCTGGCGCTGCCGTTGTCTACCCCCACCAGGCCGCCGAGCATCGCCCCCCCGCTCACCTTTCCCGTGGCGTAACTGTCGCGTACCGTGCCGTTGTTGACCCCCACCAGCCCGCCGGCGTAGAAGCCCCCATTCACGCTCCCGGTGGCGCGACTGTTGCTGATCGAGCCGTAGTTTTGTCCCGCCAGCCCGCCGACATTTTCCCCGTAGACGCTCCCCGTAGAGAAGCAGTTGTCCTCCGTACTCCGGTTGTCCCCCACCAGGGTGCCGACGTATAAATGGCCGGTCACGCTGCCGCCAACCAGACCTACGTTCCGGAGCACCGACCCGTTTTCGGTCGCCCCAAAGAGGCCGACGGAATTAACCCCCGGCAGATTAATGCTGAGGTTGGTAATGGTGTGTCCCAGCCCGTCGAACCGGCCGGTGAAGTAGGTATTTGCATCCCCGACCGGCGTGAAGCCGGCGCCGGCATTCCAGCCGACGGTTGCCGTGGCGTCGATGTTGGCGCCCAGGGCGAAGTTGCCGGCCAGGTTGCCGGTCATTCCTTGCAGGTCGGCGGCGCTGCTGCTCCCCATTCCACCCAGGGCCGTGATGACGGTGAAGTTTTTCACGGCTCCATCCGACCCGAGCTTGGTGCTGAAGTTCGGTCCGGCAGGGAGATTCACCACGGCATGGAGGATGACGTCGCTGCTGTTGCCCGCTGCCAATCCCTTCTGTCCGTAGTGCAGCGCAAGGCTCGCGCTCCCGGAGCCGTTCAGGTTGGCGTTGATGTTGATGTTGTTCTGGGCGCTCAGGGTGAGAGTGTTGGCCGACCAGGTCACCACGTCATTCACGTTCAGGTCGCCGCTGGTCCCGACCGCCCCCGAGCCACTCAGAATGCTGATATTCCCACCGGCAAGGTTGGTCGCAAGGGTTGCGCCGTCCAGGTCGCCGCCCGTCGCGGCAATGGTGAAGTCGACCGGGTCCACGAGCCAGGTGCCGGACTTGCCATGTGGAGCAGCGGTGCTGATGCTCGTGTTGGCGCCGATGCGCACCCGCTCGGCTGAGGTTTCCACAAAACCGCCGTCGCCCCCCAGGTTGCCGCCGCGGGCGCTGATGCTGCCGTTTATCTGCGCCACGGAGCCGGGGTTTGCCAGGCTCGCAATGAGCGCTACCGTGCCACCCTTGCCGATGGAGTCGGCAGCAGCATCCGCCCTGATAACGCCGGTGTGGCTGAGGCTCCCCGCGGCTTGGAGCGTGATCCTGCCTCCGTCCCCCGCCAGCCCCGACGCATCCAGCGTACCGCTGTTTATGACGCTGGCGGCCTCCAGCACGATCTCGCCGTTACGCTCCACCATGCTGCCAGCGCGCACCTTGCCGGAGTTGTTCACCACCGTCGCCAGCAGGGCATCGGCCGCCGAGGCCGTCATCAGCACGATGCCGCCGTCTGCCTCTATGACGCCGCTATTTTCCACCTGCGCCTGGTAAGCCGCGGTCTCCACCTTGATGGCCATCAGGCCGGCCGGGTCGAAGCCGAGAGTGATCGCGTCCCCGGCAGCCAGCCCGGTGCTCCCCTTGGTGGTGACGATGGTGCCGGCGTTTGCCACCGAACTTCCGAGCAGCGCCACAAATCCTCCGGTCAGTTTCCCCTGGTTGACGACTGCGCCGGCAGCGCCATCCTTGAAGAAAGAGTAGTTTCCGGCCAGGAAGTCGCCATCCTTTATGTTGAGGCTCGACGCCACCAGGCCGCCGACGTTGACCTGGGCGCCCGGAGCGAACAGCACGCCGCCCGGGTTCACCAGGAACACCCTGCCGTTGGCAGTGAGGGAGCCGAAGATTTGGGACGGATCGTTTCCCAGCACCCGGTTCAGCAGGGTGGCGGAAGCGGAGGGCTGGGCGATGCTGACCGCTTCGCCTTTTCCGATGCCGAAGCTGTTCCAGTTGATGATCGCCTGGTTGGTCCCCTGGCTGATGTTCAGCTGGGAGTTGGAGGGGGTGCTGATGGTTGCCTGTCCGGCGGCAACCTGCCCGCCCGTGGGCAGGGCATGGGCACCGGTAGCGGTCAGGGCGAGCCAGACGCCGATTGAAACGGCTGCGACGGCGCCGCCTGCCGGCCCTCCTTTCCCACTGACGATCTCGGCGACGATGACCCAGCGCTCTTTGGCCTTGCTCCAAATCAACCGGTATGCCTTGTTCATGCCCTTCTCCTGTAAAAGCGGCTTGGCCGGTGGCTCTTCCAAGTCGAGGTACGTAAGTGCGCCTTAATCGGCCACGCAGCTCTTGTCGCTTTGAGCTCAATTTGAATGCACCCTGTGTTACCCGGAATTTCAATTCATCGGGATTGGTCTATTGAACTTGCGGCCAATCTTTAACGCTTGATATTCGGTGTATTACAGCCGACCGGTGTAATCGATTTTAGTTTGATACTTGATCGGCATCACGCTACTTCAGAGGGAAGAAGGCCGACGCCGCGAGCGGCAATTCTTGAGAGGAGAACTCTTTAAGGAAGATCAAAAGAAGGGAATATCAGTATCCATCGGCGGATACCTTGACAATTAATTACGAGCCCGCCTCTAACATTAATTTTATCCAATTTTAACCAGCATGCCTACATAGTCAAGGCGGCTTTTGAAATCCCGGCCATGATAGCTCAAATTTGGTTGCTGCCTGCCGGCGCACGGGGGTCTTCAGCATGCCAAAGCATGAAGGTATGGGCATTTGCGCAGCACCCTTACTCTTGCCACGGCACTGCCGCTCTGCGCCCCGGCGCGACGCCCAGCAGGTTCAGGAAGTCATTTCCCCGGCGCTTGAGCGCTGGCGAGATCGTATAGGGCAGCCATACACAAGGCAAATCCCGCCATAAACTCGTAGTTACGGATAGTTGTGCAGCCAAAGCCACCTGGTGCCTAAGTTTGCATCAGGAGGGTGTATAGTCCAGGCATACGATCTAACGAATGTTCATGCTCAAGCATTTTTTTCCAACCAGTGTAACTATCCGTAATACTGTCAAATCCCCGCTTTTTTCTTTATGTGATATTCCTGGCATAAATACTGCTAGCTATAAAGACATCTACAATGCAATGTTGACGGGGAGGATGTCATGAAAGTAGCAATCACGACCTTAATAGCGGTTGCGGCATTGACGACCATGGCTTTGGGAGCAAACGGTGCCCAGGTGCAACTGTCGGGCATGCTCTGCTGGGCAGGCATCCTGTTCGGTGCCGCTGTCCTGGTCGGTCAGACGATCCCGGCCGCCCTGCTCTTGATGGGTCCCAAGGGGCTGCACACCCCGCCCAGCGCGGCAAATCACAGGTAACCGTCCGCTGCCGGAGTATCTGACATTCTGTGCAGCGGCGCCCGAGAGAACCTGCGTTCCCGGAAAAGCCCGGGAATTGGTACCCCGTCCATCGATGCAGTCGGCGCTTTTCGGCCGTCAGTATCACCTGCATGCGCCACATACCGTTCAGTGCAAAACCGAACCGCCTCGCAACCCGGGCAACTCCCCCAGCGTCCTCTTCGTGGCGTCTTGCAACCTCTCCTAAGTCACAACTTTTCCTGATTAGTGATGATCTTCCGCCATAGTCCCCCCTCCCCTTGCGGGAGGGGGTTAGACATAATGGTTGTCAGTCGTAAGGCCTAAAACAAAAAACGACCTGCCGCCTTGCAACGTGGGTTATGCTGTAGATCATTGCGATTCACTACGGCACAGAGCCACAACCAAGGGGGCAGGTCATGAAGAAGATTATCACGTTTGTCGGTCTGGATGTGCACAAAAACTCCATCAATGTAGCAATCGCCGAGGCCGGGCGTAATGCAGAAGTTCGATATTACGGCGCCATCGGTGGAACCCTCGATGATCTATTCCGAGTGGTAAAAAAAATCGCCACTCCTGAAAGAGATCTTCGCTTTGTCTATGAAGCCGGGCCTTGCGGTTACGACATCTTCCGCGCACTGACAGAAAAAGGCTTTGATTGTGCGGTAGTTTCTCCTGCCCATATCCCGAAGAGTCCTGCTGACAGAGTAAAGACAGACCGCCGTGATGCTATGACACTTGCCCGTTTGCACCGTGCAGGAGAACTCACGTACGTCTTTGTGCCCCGACCGGAAGACGAAGCAATGCGCGACTTAACTCGTGCACGAGAAGATGCCAAAAAAGCCGAGCGAGTGGCCCGTCAGCAGTTGGGGGGCATGTTGCTTCGCCTCGGCTTTCGGTACCAGGGTGGGGACCTCTGGACCAAAAAGCATTTCCTGTGGCTGTCCGATCAGAAGATGCCACTGCCAGCACAACAGGTAGTCTTTCAGGAATGTATCAATGCCATCACCGAGGCGACCGCTCGTGTTGAGCGGCTAACACAACAGATTGGATCCCTGCTCCCCAATTGGCGTATGGCTCCTGTTGTTGTGGCTCTCCAGGCTTTGCGAGGTGTTTCCCTCATCGTTGCAGTGACCACGACCGCTGAGTTAGGAGATCTTGCACGGTTTGAGCACCCAAAGCAGTTGATGGCCTTCCTGGGGTTGGTCCCCTCTGAGCACTCCAGCGGCGAGAAGAAACGCCAAGGGACTATCACCAAGACCGGTAACGGCCACGTGCGGAAAGTCCTGGTGGAAGGTGCTCATGGCTACATGCACCCGGCGCGGGTCACCCGCCTGCTGCTCAAGCGGCAGGAAGGTCTGAGCAAAGAGGTGCGAGATATCGCCTGGAAGTGCCAAGTCCGACTGTGTGCCCGATTCCGGCGCCTGGTCGCAAAAGGCAAGAGCCACAATGCTGTGGTAACCGCCATAGCGAGAGAACTCGCCGCATTCATGTGGGCTATAGCAAAGGTGACACCGATATAGGTCCTGAACAGATAAAAGCAAAAAGCGATAATCGGAGCCTTCCCTGTCTGTCCACAGAGTGGTTGCCGGGGTTCGCCTGCACTTTGGGGGGCTACTCACCCCGGCAAAGCTCACCCCTCTATGGACAGACGACAGACAGCGGCAAAAACGAAGGACGGAGGTTCGTGAACATATAAGCACAGCATCCAGGTCGTATGCGGGGTCAGAACCACGTAAGGAGAATCCTCGGTCCCCCTATGTGGATCAGGCAACTGAACTCCCGCTGTTAGACAGAGGCAGCTCCGCGACGAAGACAGGTCTTGTCGGTAACCAACCCGCGAATATCAGAATGATCAGACGTCGCTACATAGGTTCTGCCCCGGCATACGCCCTGGAATAAACCATTCAAAGCAGCCACTTGCAAGAAGTGGACGGGAAAACTGTTTTTTCCTTGACGACTGACAACCATATCAGGGGGAGGGGGAAGGTGCCATGACTGCCCACAGGTAACCTCACTTCGTGGCTGCTCCCCCCCCACCCCGACCCTCCCCCGCAAGGGGGGAGGGAGAGTTATTGAAAGCGGAAAATTGTCACTAATCAGGCAACTTTTTGACCCGGAGTTCCCCGCCCATTTGCCCCAAAAATCACAAATACCCGATCCCGATACCGGCACTCTCCCTCGAAATACAACACCATTATATAATTAATGAATATTTACGACAAAGGTCATTCACACAGCTTTTTTGAAACACGGTTTATCGGCTGGACAACCCGAATGGCGCGAAACATCCAATAGTAAAACTTAATTTTAATTGAGGCACACAATCGGCTATCACCGCCCCAATCTCCCCCCGATGTGCACCCATTGAAATCTGACAATGGAACGTTTTTCGTTATTCATCAATAGGTACAGATGGATAGGTTCGTACCAGACACAGCGCCCCAGCAACGCTCCAGTTAGTCAAATATAATTTTAAAACATTTGACTAATGTCATTTAAAGGCGAATAAGGTCATTATCATCCTATTAGTCTTGTAGCTAAATGCTACCTGCTTGGGGGCTTCCCTCAAGAATATTCGGGAGGAATTCTAATGAAATGTCGAGCTGCAGGAGTGTTGGGGATGGCGCTGGTCATGGCAATGGGACTCGCAACGGTTTCCCATGCAGAGGACTACAAGAGTTACGGCGTGCGCGTGCGGGGCATCTACGTCATGACGCAGGAAAGCGTAGACCATCGGCTGGATGGTTTTGATGTAAAACTCGGTGACAACATCATCCCCGAAGTCGACCTCGAGTACTTTTTCATGAAGAACCTTTCGACAGAGTTAGTCTTGGGTGTCACCCAGCATGCCATCAAGTCCCATGGCGATACGATCGGCAGCACGTGGCTGCTTCCCCCGACCCTCACTGTCAAATACCACCCGATTGCAGGGAAGAAGATCAGCCCGTATCTCGGCGTCGGCGTTAACTACACCATCCCCTACAGATCGAGTTCTGCTTTAGGCCGCACCAAAATCGACGACAGCGTCGGCTATGCGCTGCAGATCGGGGCTGATTACACAATCGCGGAAAACCTGTACCTCAACCTCGACCTTAAATACGTCAGTGCGGACACTAAAATAGCCATTGGTTCGACGAAATACGACCTGGATATCAACCCGCACCTGTTTGGCATTGGTATTGGCTATCGTTTCTGACCCGAAACTCTCATAGTGCGCAGAACTCCGCACCTTGGGGGTTGCAAGAGCACGCAGTTGCCTGATAAAGCGCAAAGCCACTGGCTTTATCAGGCAATTTCAGCATTGCAACGCAGCAGGTCGCACACATAAGGAGGAAGCACGTGGCAAACGAGATTCTGACGACGGTGAACTGGTCCCGGGCGCAATTCGCGCTCACCGCAATGTACCACTGGATTTTCGTGCCGCTAACCCTGGGGCTCTCCTTCCTGATCGCCTTCTTCGAGTCCATCTACGTGAAGACCGGTGACGAGAGCTGGAAAAAACTCACCAAGTTCTGGATGACGCTCTTCGGCATCAACTTCGCCATCGGCGTCGCCACCGGTATCATCATGGAGTTCCAGTTCGGCACCAACTGGTCCAACTACTCCTGGATGGTGGGGGACATCTTCGGGGCGCCGCTCGCCGTCGAGGGGATCTTCGCCTTCTTCCTGGAGGCGACCTTCTTCGCCGTCATGTTCTTCGGCTGGCAGCGCGCCTCCAAGGGGTTCCACCTCTTCTCCACCTGGATGGTCGCGATCGGCTCCAACCTCTCGGCGGTCTGGATCCTGGTCGCCAACGCCTGGATGCAGACCCCGACCGCCATGGCCTTCAACCCGGACAAGGCGCGCTTCGAGATGCAGAACTTCGCGGACATCGCCCTATCCCCCAACGCGGTACACAAGTTCACCCACACGACCAGCTCGGCCTTCCTGCTCGCCTCGCTCTTCGTCATGGGGATCTCCGGACTCTTCCTGCTGCAGAAAAGGCACCAGCTCATGGCGCAGCGCTCCATGGTGGTCGCCGCGACCCTCGGCCTGGTCGCCTCCGTCTTCGTCGCTTTCAACGGCGACGAGTCCGCCTTCCATATCGCCCACCGCCAGCCGATGAAGCTCGCCGCCATGGAAGGACTCTACGCCGGGCAGGAGAAAGCCCCGGTCGTTGCCCTGGGGCTCATCAACCTGGCCAAGCAGCCGGGCGACGACCTCCCCGCCTTCCACCAGGAGGTCAAGATCCCCGGCGTGCTTTCGCTATTGGCGAACCGCGACTTCAATAGCTATGTCCCCGGGATCAACGACCTGGTGTACGGCAACCCGCAGCGCGCCATCGTCGGCGCGCAGCAGCGCATGGTCAGCGGCAGGATCGCCGTGGCCGAACTTTCCCGCTACAAGGAAGCCAAGAAGAGCGGTGATGCGGCGGGCGCCGCAGCGGCGCTGGCGCTCTTCAACCAGAACAAGGACGACCTGGGTTACGGCTACCTGAGCACCCCGGAGCAGGCCGCGCCGCCGGTGGCACTCACCTTCTACGCCTTTCACATCATGATCGCGCTCGGCACCCTGTTCCCGGTCATTTTCCTCGCGGTGCTCTACTTCGCCTTCAAGGGGACCCTCGACTCCCAGCGCTGGCTTTGGTGGGTCTGCTTCGCCGGCCTTTTCCTGGGGTACGTGGCGAGCCAGGCTGGCTGGGTCGTGGCGGAGGTCGGGCGCCAGCCCTGGGCCATCCAGGGACTCTTGCCGGTGGGGGTGGCCAGCACCAACATCGCCGCGAGCAGCGTGCAGGCGACCTTTTTCATCTTCCTTGCCCTGTTCACCGCCCTGCTGATCGCGGAGATCGGCATCATGGTGAAGCAAATCAAGATCGGACCGGAGGCATAGACCATGATAGGAAACCTGGATATAGCAATTTTGCAGCAGCTCTGGTGGCTGATCGCCTCCGTCGTCGGATCGCTCTTTCTCATGCTGACCTTCGTGCAGGGGGGCCAGACCCTGATCTTCACCACGGCGAAGAACGAGGAGGAAAAATCGCTCATCATCAACGCCATGGGGCGCAAGTGGGAGCTCACCTTCACGACGCTGGTGCTCTTCGGGGGCGCGCTCTTCGCGGCCTTCCCGCTCTTCTACGCCACCAGCTTCGGCGGGGCTTACTGGGTCTGGATGCTCATCCTCTTCACCTTCGTCATGCAGGCGGTGAGCTACGAGTACCGCAAGAAGCCCAACAACGTGCTGGGCGCGCGCACCTACGAGATCTTCATGTTCGTGAACGGCAGCGTCGGCATCCTCCTGATCGGGGCCGCGGTCGGGACCTTCTTCACCGGGTCGCGCTTCACCCTGAACCTGTACAACCAGGTCACCTGGGCCACCCCGTTCCACGGGCTGGAGGCGGCGCTCAACGTCTTCAACCTGGCCTTCGGCCTCTTCCTGGTGTTCCTGTCGCGGGCTCTGGGGGCCATGTACCTGGTGAGCCACGTGGACCACGAGGCGCTGGTCCGGCAGGCGCGCAAGGCGGCCTTCATCAACCTGGTCTGGGCGCTGCCGTTCCTGCTGACGGTCCTCTACGGCCTGGTGACCATGGACGGCTTTGCGGTCGACCCGGCGACCGGCCAGGTCACTTTGGAACAGGGGAAGTACCTGCATAACCTGTTGGGAATGCCCGCCGTGCTGGTGCTTTTGCTGGGGGGACTGGTGTCAGTGATCTACGGGGTGGTCGCCACGAGCTTTCTGGGCAAGAAATGCGGCATCTGGTTCGGGGGGTTGGGCACGGTGCTGGTAGGGCTCGCAATCTTCTCGCTGGCCGGCTACGGCAATACAGCCTTTTATCCGTCCTTGACTGACCTGCAGTCAAGCCTCACTATCTACAACGCTTCAAGCAGCAAGTTCACTCTCACGGTCATGAGTTATGTGGCCATTGGCGTCCCCTTCGTGCTGGCGTACGTTGCCTATGTCTGGAGGGTGATGGATTCAAAGCAGCTGAGTCTCGCGGAACTCGCGGGAGAAGACTCGAAGAAAATGTATTGAAAATTCTATGAAAGGAGAATGCCGATGAATACAATCCTGTTGGTAAGCTGGTTATTGGTGTTGTTTGTTTCCTACCGCTTCGCGATCGCGATGCTTAACAAGGCCGACCTTCTTTAATTCGCAAACGACGTAGGAAGTTTCAGAGCGGGCGCAAGGATTACCTTGCGCCCGTTTTTTTATAGCTGGAGGTTCACCAAACCTCGCCGCAAGCTCAGGCCTGCACCGGTTCCACTTATTTTGATGCCCCGGCGGGTACTGCCACCTTCTTGGCGACCAAGCTGTAAACGCCCTTGAACATCGCGACCATCAGCATGATGCCCGGGACTACCTGAAGGACGATGACCGCACCCAGGAACAGGATGAACATCTTCGCCAGGGAGCCGCTTCCCTCGGCTACGTCCGCCACGCCCGAGATAGCCAGGGCCCCCGAAGCTACCACCGCCACGATCGCCAGGCTTACGATTTTCCCTGTGTAGGATTTCTTGGATTCCGTTTTCATGATGCTCTCCTTGTAAATCGTCATTCCCTCATGGGGTAGTTGATGTGCATCTCGTCCTTCTTATTCCTCTATAGAGCATCATGTGTGCCAAGAGAGTACGCGGCAAAGATTCAAGACGCAACCCTCCGTTTTATCGTGGATTTCACGCCGAGCGCTACGCGACCGTAGCGCTCCAACTCGCCCCGGGTAGTATGATGTAGCCATACACCTACCTTCCAGGAACGGGGCGACGCGACACAGGCCAGTCGGCTAAACGGCTGTAAAACAGCAACATTCGGGGCAATGCCCCGGGTGTATACCTACCATGTACGGTTGAATATAATAATATCAGCAAGATGGGTGGTGGTATCCTCGGCGAGCGCCCGCTCCCATGTTGCCGCGCTCCTGCGCGAACGGACTCCCAAGCCACTTCGTTTTAAAACGGCAACTCCTCCGGCATCACCCCGCCGCGAGCCGGCCGAGGTCGGCAAACGGCAATGGCCATGCGGGTTTGGGGCCATTTAGCTCTTGCATAATCAGCCCCCCTCACCTATAATTCAGTGATTTTATACAGATCGTGAGAACCTAAGCATGGGCTTTTTCATTACATTTGAAGGTATCGAGGGGTGCGGCAAGACCACCCAGCTAAGGCTCCTGAAGGAGCGCTTGCAGGAGCTGGGCGAGCAGGTCACCGCGACCCGGGAGCCGGGCGGCTGTCCGATCGCGGACCAGATGCGCGCCATCCTGCTCGATGCAGGCAACAGCGCCATCACCCCCACCTCGGAACTGCTGCTCTACGCCGCGGCGCGCGCCCAGCACGTCCAGGAAGTCATTGCCCCGGCGCTTGAGCGCGGCGAAATCGTGCTTTGCGACCGCTTCACGGACGCGACGGTCGCCTACCAGGGGCACGGCAGGGGGCTCGATCTGGGGACCATCGCTCAGTTGAACCGGCTCGCCACCGGCGGAGTCGAACCGAAGCTGACCCTGCTGATCGACTGCCCGGTAGAGATCGGCCTCGCGCGCGCCCTGGCCCGAATCGAGGCCGGCAGCGGCGCCCGCGAGGAACGCTTCGAGCTGGAAAGCGTCCGCTTCCACCAACGGGTGCGCCAGGGATACCTGGGGCTCGCGGCCGCCTTCCCGGAGCGCTTTGTCGTCATCGACGGCTCCGGCGACGTGGCGCAGACCGAAGCACTGGTCAACGCGGCATTGGCCGCCAGGATCCCGACCCGCAGCGCCGGCGTCGTCCCGCCGCGGGCAGGCAACTAGCATGCCCTTCTCCGACGTCATCGGCCAGGACAGGGCCATAGCCGTGCTGCGCAGCTCCATCGCCATGGGACGGGTCGCGCACGCCTACCTCTTCTCCGGCATCGAGGGGTGCGGCAAGAAGAAGACCGCCCTCGCCTTCGTGCAGGCGGTTTTCTGCGGCAGGGACGAGGCCTGCGGCGTCTGCTCCAGTTGCCGAAAAGTGGCAAGCGGCCAGCACCCCGACCTGCACATCCTGGAACCCGACGGCGCCTTCATCAAGATCGAACAGGTCAGGGACCTGCAGAAGGAGCTTTCCTACCGCCCCTTCGAGGCGCCCAAGAAGGCCTGCATCATCGACGGCGCCAACCGGTTCAACCTCAACTCCGGCAACGCGCTTCTGAAGACCCTTGAGGAGCCGCCCGGCGAGGCGCTCATGATCCTGATCGCTCCGGAGCGCTCCGCCGTCCTGCAGACCATACTTTCCCGCTGCCAGGCGCTTGCTTTCCAGCCGCTACCCGGCGAGCTGATCGAGGAGCGGCTGGTGCGGGACGGCTTCCCCGCGGAGGCGGCCCGGGTCGCCGCGACGCTCTGCGGCGGGAGCCTGGGCCGTGGGATGGAGATAGCGGCCGACGGCGTCCTGGACGGGCGCGGCAGCTTCCTGACCCGCATCACCGCCCTGTCGCTGTCCGACGCGGCTTCACTCTTTAGCGCAGCAGAGGAGTTCGCCGCCGACAAGGAGGGGCTCCCGGAACTGCTGGAGCTGCTGCTCTCGTTCCTGCGCGACATCCTGATTTACCGCTCCACCCCCGAGGCGCTGGTGAACACCGACCTCAAGCAGCTGATCGCCCGGGAGGCGGCGCGGCGCTCGGAAGAAAACGTCATGGAGCTGATCGAGCAACTGATCGCCATGCGCCGCATGTTTGTCCGCAACGTAAACGCCAGGCTCGCCCTGGAAGTCTTCTTCATGCGCTTTTGCTCGCTGCGGGCATAGGAGCGAGACGGCAAAGTCGTTGAGTCGTTGAGTCGTTGAGTCGTTGAGTCGTCGAGTGAACACCCCTCGCCCTCCGGGAGAGGGGCAGGGGTGAGGGAATCGCCACGGAGTAACTGATTACCCTCAGTTCCCACGGCAGATTTGGGGACGCGGGAGCGTCCCCGGATGCATTCCCACGCGAGAGCGCGGGAACGATGTTTAGTGAAGTTTAAAATAGTGTGTGGCTCGGCAGAAGAGCAGCAGTTTGTTCGAATTCGGTTACCAACGCAGATCAGGATGAGGAAAAGGTTTTATCTGAACCTCAAACTCAACCTTGACCTGATTCATATCGGAGGCATTTTTTGGCAAGAATAGTCAGGATACAGTTCAGCACCGCAGGAAAGCTCTACGACTTCTCCGTCGGCAGAATCGAGCCCAAGCCGGGCGACCGGGTCATCGTCGAGACGGAGCGCGGCAAGAGCATAGGACAGGTGGTCGCCGGCCCGATCGAGGTGGAAGATTCCATGCTCCCCGAGGGGACCAAGCCGGTGCAGCGCCTGGCGGAGCCCTCCGACCTCGCGATGCTGGCGGCAAACACGCTCAAGGAAAAGGAGGCCCACAAGTTCTGCCTGAACCGGATCAAAGAACGGGCCATGGAGATGAAGCTCGTCAAGGTGGAATACCTCTTCGACGGCAGCAAGGCGATCTTCTACTTCACGGCCGACGGCCGGGTCGACTTCCGCGAACTGGTGAAGGACCTGGCGCACGCCTTCCACACCAGGATAGAGATGCGCCAGATCGGGGTGCGCGACGAGTCGAAGATGGTCGGGGGGATCGGGATTTGCGGCAGGGAGCTCTGCTGCTCCTCGTACCTGCGTGAGTTCGAACCGGTCTCGGTGAAGATGGCCAAGGAGCAGAGCCTGGCGCTCAACCCGAGCAAGATCTCCGGGCAGTGCGGCAGGTTACTTTGCTGCCTCTCCTACGAGTTCGATACCTACTGCAGCCTCAGGAAAGGGCTCCCGAAATGCGGCAAGCGGGTGCAGTGCGGCAACGTGGACGGCGAGGTGGTGAAGGTGAACGTGCTGGCCGGGACGGTGACCGTGAAGAATTCGGACGACACCCTGGTCCAGCTGAAAGGCGACGACATCAGCCCCGAGAACGTGAGCGAGCGCATCAAGAAGCCGCAGGGCAAGGGCGAGGCGCCCGCGCCGGCCGACAAGGGAAAAGGGTCGCAGGGAGCCGGCAAGCAGCGCCGCACCAGGCCCGTTGACGTCAAGGAAAGGAAAAAGGAGAAACCATCATGAAGCCAGCCTTCTACGTCACCACCCCGATCTACTACGTAAACGATGTCCCGCACATCGGGCACGCCTACACGACACTCGCGGCCGACGTGCTGGCGCGTTACAAGCGCCTCAAGGGCTTCGATGTCTTTTTTCTGACCGGGACCGATGAGCATGGGCAGAAGGTGGAGAAAGCGGCCAACGCCGCGGGCGAAACCCCGCTGGAGTTGGCGGACCGCGTCATGAAGCGCTTCCAGGCGCTCTGGGAAAAGCTGGAGATCTCCAACACGGACTTCATCAGGACCACCCAGGAGCGTCACAAGAAGGGAGTCTCCACACTCTTTCAGAGGGTGCTGGACAAGGGCGACATCTACCTGGGCGAGTACGAGGACTGGTACTGCACGCCGTGCGAGACCTTCTGGACCGAGACCCAACTGATCGACTTCAAGTGTCCTGACTGCAACAGGCCGACCGAGAAGCTCAAGGAGGAGTCCTACTTCTTCCGGATGAGCAAGTACCAGGACCAGCTACTGGAGTACATCGAGGCGAACCCCGATTTCATCCAGCCCAAGAGCCGCAAGAACGAGATACTCTCCTTCATCAAAGAGGGATTGCGGGACCTGTCGGTATCCCGCACCACCTTCCAGTGGGGCATTCCCGTGCCGGGCAACGACAAGCACGTGATCTACGTCTGGTTCGACGCCCTGGCGAACTACATCACCGCCCTGGGTTACCCGGACGAGAACGGCAATTTCGGCACCTTCTGGCCCGCCGACGTACAGTTGATCGGCAAGGACATCCTGCGCTTCCACGCCGTCTACTGGCCGACCTTCCTGATGGCAGCCGGCCTCCCCATCCCCAAGCGGCTCTTCGCCCACGGTTGGTGGACTGTCGAGGGCCAGAAGATGAGTAAGAGCCTGCAAAACGTAGTGGAACCGAACATGCTGATCGACAAGTACGGCGTGGACGCAGTGCGCTACTTCCTGCTGCGCGAGGTCCCCTTCGGCCTGGACGGCGACTTCTCACACACAGCGCTCATCCACCGGATCAACTCGGACCTCGCCAACGACCTGGGGAACCTACTGAACCGCTCCACGGCGATGCTGGGGAAATATTTCGGCGGCGTACTCCAGCAGCCCGGCACCGAGACCGCGCTCGACGCGGCCTACCGCGAGAAGACCTGCTCCATGGTGGTGCAGGTCGACGGCCACCTGGAGGACCTCGCCTTCAGTAAGGCGCTGCAGAGCATCTGGGAGGTCATCTCCGCCGGCAACAAGTACATCGACGAGACCGCCCCCTGGGTGCTCGCCAAGGACCCGGCCCAGAAGGAGCGCCTCGCCACCGTCATGTACTACATGCTGGAGAGCCAGCGGATTGTCTACTTCGTGTTGTCCGCATTCATGCCGAAGACCGCCGAGAAGGGACTGGGGTATCTGGGCTGGACCGGGGTTCCCGACGACCAGGGGCTTGCCTGGGGAGGTCTCCAGGCGGGGACCGCCATCACCAAGGCCGAGGCGCTCTTCCCGAGGATCGAGGAGAAGGGGGAGTAGCAACCTGCCGTTAAGTTAAGGAAAGACTTGGACTGTATCCCCCCTGCGAAGTAGGGGGGAAGGCTCGCGCAGCGAGACAGGGGGGTCTCTTTGCCGGCGGCCCCCCCCTGCTTCACTACGTTCAGCTTCCCCCCTATTTCATAGGGGGGACAGACACCTTGCAAGCCTATCGCAAACATAAGAAGGGACGCTCTTTGGAGCGTCCCTTCTTATGTTCAGTCTTTCTTCTCTATGCGGCAGGACTTTACTCACTAAAGACAGTCTTTAGATCGATCTCTAAGTCCTCCAAGATGCCGACCTTGATCCGTTCTTCTTCTCCATAGACATCAGGCCTGCCGAAGAGCCCTACGCCTGAGAGCTTGAAGACTGAAACTGTTTTTCCGGAGGGGTCGGCTACCCAGTATTCTTTCACCCCAGCCCTTTCATAGCGCAGGAATTTCTCCTTCATATCCTTACGGGCGGTTGCCGGCGACAAAATTTCGACGATGAGATCGGGGCTTCCTTTGCAACCCTTATCGTCGAGCTTTGACGGATCACAGATTACGCTGATATCTGGCTGGACCACAGTCCTGACGGCTTCGTCCGATTCATCGCCTTCAGGAAGGCGAACATCGAAGGGAGCGGCATAAACTTTACAAGATGAATTCCTCAGATAACTGAGAAGCTGGAACACCAATTCACCTGATACCTGCTGATGGAAGCGCGAAGGCGCCGGCGTCATGTTATAAGCGATCCCATCAATCAATTCCCAGCGCTCGTCGTCATCCCACTTCAGATAATCACCATAGGTATAGAGACCATCCTTCCTTTCAGCTATTGGCCCCATCTAGTCGCTCCTTATTCCGCTACGCACGAAAGCATCTGAATATAGTCCATAAATCAAAGTTGAAATTCCATCCCATAACACGGAGAAGGCTGAGACGGCACGCTGCAACGCAGTTCAACAGTTCCACTCGCCAATTCCAGCTAAGACCCGCCGGGGAGCGGGCGCAACTCGCCCGGGGCCAGCATGAAGAAGAACCGGAACATGCAGTACTTGTAGAACTCGGAAAAAAGGAGCTTGAAGCTGCCGCCGTGGACCCACCAGTCCTCCTTGAGGTTCCGGGAATCGACCGGATGAGGGTAGATCGCCACGTCCTTGGCGAGCGCATTGCGGAAGATGAGGATGGCACGCTTCATGTGGTAGCGCGAGGTAATGAGCGTGATGGAGCTCACCTGGTGCTTGGCGAGCAGGTCGCGCGCGTAAATGGCGTTCTCCAGGGTGTTGCGGGACACCTTCTCCAGGAAGACACCTTCGGGGTCCGGCCCCTTGTAGAGTTCACCCTTTTTCACCAGCGGGTCGACGCCGATCAGGAACAGCTGGCGTCCCTGCCCTTCCTGGTACAGCTTCACCCCCTCCTCTATCCGGCCGCGCCCGCCCGCCAGCACCACGACGGCGTCGGTGCGCACCTCGCGCGGCGCCACCGAGTAGGTCTTGTAGACGAAATCGACGAAGAGGACGCTCAGGACGAGCAACGCCAGTACCAGCAACGAAAAGAGCCCCTTCAGCACACCCATGATAAACACCTTTTAAATGCATCCCTGCCGCCAATTTTTGCTTGCAACGGTGGGTTTCATCTGATATAACTTACGACTTCAGTAAACTCCGGAGGGTACAAAGAAATGTCCAGAATATGCGAGATATGCGGTAAAGGCCCTAGCTTCGGGAATAACGTCAGCCACGCCAACAACAGGACGAGCAAAATTTGGCGCCCGAACCTGCAGAAGATCAAGGCCGTTAGAAACGGTACCGTCAGGAGCATCAAGGTCTGCACCCGCTGCATCCGCTCCGGACACGTAACGAAGGCCCTCTAGCCCTCGACCTATCTGCAAGTTATTAAAGCCGCGGCGCTTCATGCGCCAGCGGCTTTATTTTTGTGCTCCCCGCTAGTTGCAGCAGGCCGTGACTTCTATCTCGACGAGCGCCCCGCGCGGCAGCCCCTGCACCTCGACGGTGACCCGGGCGGGCGGCGCGTCCGGGAAATGGCGCCCGTAGATGGCGTTCACGGTCGCGAAATCCCCCATGTTCGCCAGGTAGATGACGGTCTTCACCACGTCGCCGAAACCGAGCCCCGCGGCAGCCAGCAGCGCCTGGATGTTATTCATGACCAATTCCGTTTCGGCAGCTATGCCTTCCGTGCACATCTCGCCGCTCACCGGGTAGAGGGCGATGGCGCCGGAAAGAAAGAGAAATCCCCCCGCCTTCACTCCCTGCGAATAGGGCCCGATCGCCTTGGGCGCCTGGTCCGTGCTGATAATTTCCCTTTTCATGGTTCCTCCTGAATATCCTGCCTAAGCATGGCCTAAGCCAAGCCACTCTAGCTCTTGAGCCTTTCCACCTTGATGACGCCCTTCACCTTGTTGACCGCGGCAAACACCCTCTTCAGGTGGTCCAGGTCGGTCACGTCCACCTCGAAGAGGTTCTCCCCCTTCTTGTCCAGCGTGCTCTGGATGGAGGCGGAGGAGATGTTGGCCTCGCAGTTGGTGATCGCCGTGGCGATGTGGGCCAGAATCCCCTTCTCGTCGTTGCAGAGCACCCGGATCTTCACCGGCAGCGCGCTCTTTCTTCCCTTGTTCCAGGCCACCTCGATGCGGCGCTCCGGCTCCAGCGCGGCGGCGAAGGGGCAGTCCGAGGTGTGCACCGTGACGCCGCGGCCGCGGGTGATGAAACCGGTGATCTCGTCGCCGGGAAGCGGATTGCAGCACTTGCCGAAGCGTACCAGCACGTCCTCGACGCCGTCGATCTGAATGGCGGAAGAGGATTTCCCTTTGAGCCGGTCGATGACCTTGCCGATCCGGGTCTCCTTGCGCTCCTGGGCCGCCTCTATCTTGTCGGCGGGGAGCAGCTTGGAAAGGATCTGGTTACAGGAGAGCTTCCCGTAGCCGATGGACGCCATCAGGTCGTCCTCGGCCACGAAGCCGAACTCGACCGCCACCCGCTTCATCTCGCCGCTTTTCTGCAGCTTGCCGTAGTTGAGCGAGTAGCGCCGGAACTCCTTCTCGCAGATCTCGCGCCCCAGCGAAATGCTCCGCAGGCGCTCCTCGGTCTTCACCCAGGCCCTGATCTTGTTGCGCGCCCGGGAGGACTTGACGAGCTTCAGCCAGTCCTTGCTCGGGGTGTGGTGCGGCGAGGTGATGACCTCGACGATGTCGCCGGTCTTAAGCTCGTACTTCAGGGGGACCAGCTTGCCGTTCACCTTGGCGCCGACGCAGCGGTGCCCCACGTCCGTGTGGACCGAGTAGGCGAAGTCGATCGGGGTGGAGCCCTTGGGGAATCCCTTCACGTCACCCTTCGGGGTGAAGATGAAGACCTCCTCCGGGAAGAGCTCGACCCGGACCGTGTCCATGAACTCCTTGGAGTCGTCCAGCTCCTGCTGCCACTCCAAAAGCTGCCGAAGCCAGGTGAAGCGCTTGACCTCCTTCTCGTCGTACCCCTTCCCTTCCTTGTACTTCCAATGCGCGGCGATCCCCGACTCGGCCACCCGGTGCATCTCGCTTGTCCTGATCTGCACCTCCATGCGCTCTCCGAAGGGACCGATGACCGTCGTGTGCAGCGACTGGTACATGTTCCCCTTGGGCATGGCGATGTAGTCCTTGAAGCGGCCGGGAATCGGCTTCCAGGTGGAGTGGATGATGCCGAGCACCTCGTAGCACTCCCGGATGTCGTCCACCGAGACCCGGATGGCGATCAGGTCGTAGATCTCGTCGATCTCGACGTTTCTGCTCTGCATCTTCTTGTAGATGGAATAGAGGTGCTTGGAGCGCCCGGAGACCTCACCCTTGATGCCGTGCTCCACCAGCTGGTTCTTGATGATCTCCTTCACGCTCGTCACGTAGGACTCGCGCTCCTGCTTCTTCTTGGCGACCTTGCCGGCCAGGTCGTAGTAGAGCTGCGGCTCCAGGTAGCGGAAGGAGAGGTCCTCCAGCTCACCCTTGACCCAGGAGATGCCGAGCCGGTTCGCGATCGGCGCGTAGATGTCCAGGGTTTCCTTGGCGATGGCGCGCTGCTTCGCCTCGGGCTGGTACTGCAGGGTGCGCATGTTGTGCAGACGGTCCGCGAGCTTCACCAGGATGACCCTGATGTCGTTGGCCATGGCGAGCAGCATCTTGCGGAAGTTCTCCGCCTGGCTCTCCTCCTTGGTCTTGAAGTGGATCTTGCCGATCTTGGTGACGCCGTCCACCAGGCGCGCCACCTCCTCGCCGAACATCGCCTCCAGTTCCTCGTGGGTGGTCAGGGTGTCCTCGACCGTGTCGTGCAAAAGCCCGGTCACCACCGCGGCGATGTCCAGGCGCAGGTCCGCGAGGATGCCGGCCACCTCCATCGGGTGGATCAGGTAGGGCTCGCCGGAAAGCCGGGTCTGCCCCTGGTGCACCTTGGCGCAGAAGACGTAGGCCTTTCTCAGCAGGTCCAGGTCGCTTCCCGGGTTGTAAGCGGCGACCTTATCAAGTATGTCGTTCAGTCGAATCATTGAGTGATCTTTTCCATATAAAGAAAGGGCTAACGGACGGGATGATTCCCTTTAGCCGTTAGCCCCCAAGCCGAGCGCAAAAAAAGGGAGACGCACGAGCTATCCCCCTTAAATCTTGAATTAACGACCCTTTTTGGTGCCGATCTCACAACCGATCTTGCCGGCGGCGATCTCCCGAAGCGAAACGACCACGTTCTTGTTGGCGCCCCTGTTGTCGATGAGCGGACGAGCGCCCTTGAAGAGCTGCTTCACCCTCTTGCTCGCCAGCATGACGAGGAGAAAGCGGTTATCAACCTTCTCCAGACAATCTTCTACGGTAACCCTTGCCATGATCCACTCCTTTGTTATGTAACCGGATTAAATATCTAGATGTCGAAGGTCGTCGAGATCCCCTGGATCACCCGGGAGGACCTGCACTGCTCGGCGATCAGCACGCTTTTCAGCTGCTCCGCCGCCTCTGAGAACCTGTCGTTGACGATGATGTAGTCGTACCAGCGCGCCTCCTTGATCTCGGCGGCGGCGTTGTTGATTCTTCTTTCGATGACCTCTTCGGTGTCGGAGGAGCGGCTGTCCAGCCGGCGCCTCAGCTCCGCGATGGAGGGTGGCAGGATGAAGATGTAGACGCCTCCGTCGAAGCGTCCCTTGAGCTGCTGGGCCCCCTGGCAGTCGATGTCGAGGATCAGGTCGATCCCCTGGGAGCGGCACTGGTTCAAGGTGAAGAGCGACGTGCCGTAGAAGTTGCCGTGCACCTCGGCCCACTCGGCGAACTCGTGGGACTCGACCATGCGGGAGAACTCGTCCTGCCCCACAAAAAAATAATCACGCCCATGCACCTCTCCGTTACGGGGAGTGCGCGTCGTGTAGCTGACAGAATGCCGCAAGTTGGGGAATTTGTCAATAATTTCCTTGCAGAGCGTGGTCTTGCCGGCTCCGGAGGGGGCCGATATGACAAATAGTACACCTTCTCGTTGCATTGCTTTTCCTCCGGACCCTGGAGTCCATCTTACTCGACGTTTTGCACCTGTTCGCGGATCTTTTCCAGCTCACCCTTCAATTCCACCACGCAGGCGGCGATCTCGGCGTCGTTCGCCTTGGAGCCGACAGTGTTCACTTCGCGGTTGATCTCCTGGAGCAGGAAATCGAGCTTGCGCCCCACCGGCTCGCTCCTGGCGAGCGTCTCGTCGAACTGGCGCAGGTGGCTCTCCAGCCGGACCAGCTCCTCGGTGATGTCGCACTTGTCCGCCAAAAGCGCCACCTCGAGCGCGATGCGCTCCTCCGGCAGCCCGCTTTCCGAGGTCAGCAGCAGGATGCGCTCCTTGAGCCGGACCGCGTAATCGGCCACCACCGACGGCGCGCGCGCCATGACCCGACCGATCAGGTCGCTCAGGATCTCCCGGCGCTTGTTGAAGTCGGCCAAAAGCGACTCCCCCTCGAAGAGCCGCATCTCGTCCACCCGGTTGATCCCCTCCTCCAGGGCGGCGAGCAGCTCCTGGGGGATCTCCTCCAGGGTCGCCTCCGCCTCGGCCGCGACGCTGATCACGTCGCGCTGCGACGCCACCAGGGCAAGCCCCACCTCGTCGGAGAGCCCGAGCGCCTCGCGGATGGAGCTGAAGGCGCGGTAGTAGCTGCGGGCCAGCGGCAGGTTCGCGGTCGGGACCCCCAGGCCGCCGGCGTTCTCCATCTGGATGAAGACGTCGATCTTGCCCCGGCTGAGCCTTTCGGCGACCCGCTTCTTGATCTCGTTTTCGAACGGCATGAGGGCGCGCGGCAGCTTCACCGAAATCTCGCCGTAGCGGTGGTTCACGCTCCTCAGCTCGACGATGATCCTGCCAGCCGCGTAGGCGGACTCCCCCTTGCCATAACCGGTCATGCTCTTGATCATTGGTTCCCTCGCTATTGTGCCGCCCTTTAACGGGCCTCGAAGAGCTGTTTCTCCCAGCGCCAGGCGTCCGAGATGATGGTGTCCAGGTCCGCGTAGCTGGGAGACCAGCCGAGCAGGGACCTGATCCTGTCCGCTCCCGCCACCAGGTTATCCGGGTCACCCGGCCGGCGCGGCGCTTCCAGCACCGGAAAGTCCACGCCGCTTACCTTTTTCACCACCTCAATGACCTGGCGCACGCTCTCGCCCTGACCGTAGCCGACGTTGATGGTGGTGGAGGCGCCCCCGCCCTGGAGGTAGCGCAGCGCATAGAGATGGGCCGCCGCGAGGTCCTCGATATGGATGTAATCCCGGATCCCGGTGCCGTCCGGGGTGTCGTAGTCGGTGCCGAAGATGGAGACCGCGTCGCGCATGCCGAGCGCCGCCTGGCAGCAGACCTTGATCAGGTGGGTCGCGTCGGGCGTCCTCTGCCCCATGCGCGCCTGGGGGTCGGCGCCCGCCACGTTGAAATAGCGCAGCGCCACATAGGAGAAGCCGTGGGCGGAGGCCGCGTCGCGCAGCATCCATTCGCTCATCAGTTTGGAGGTGCCGTAGGGATTGATCGGCACCGTGGCGCTGTCCTCGAACGCCTCGCCACCCGCCGGCATGCCGTACACCGCGGCGGTGCTGGAGAAGATGAAACGCTCCACCCCGTGCTCGACGCAGGCCTGCAGCAGGTTCAGGGTGTTCCTGGTGTTGTTGGAGTAGTACTTGAGCGGCAGGTGCACCGACTCCGGCGCGATGATGGCGGCGGCAAAATGCAGTACCGACTTGCAGCCGGTCTCCCGCAACACTTCGCCCAGCCGGGCGGTATCGGCCAGGTCGCCGACGATGAGCCTCTCACCGTGGATCAGGGCGTCGGGCGAACCGGTGGACAGGTTGTCATAAACGACCACCTGGTGCCCTGCCTCGGAGAGCTGCCGCACCACGTGGCTGCCGATGTAGCCAGCACCTCCGGTAACCAGAATTGCACCCATAGAGCGTCTCCTTATCCAAACCTTGAAATAGGTGATGTCGCGAAATGAAACAAGGGTCTAGCCTTTGGACTAAACCCTTCATGTCGTGCGGATCGTGCTGGGCCGGCGAGGCTGGCTGCACCGGGTGTCCGATGTGGCGGCCCGCGAAAAGGCTTCCCTCTTCCCGGGGGATCGCCCCCGCCTCATCCTAGTCATTGATCCATCGTTTATAGCATTTAGCCCCACGCCATGCAACGATTAAATTGCCCCAATAACACGAGGTTTCAGGCTTTGGCAGTCACTGGCAGAGTGCCTCTCAGTCACCGGGCAGCACGAGCTTCACCTGGAGTCAGGGTCGTTCCAGTCCTTTCCAGGCAGCTTGCCAGGGGCAGGCACCCTGTGTTCGTAAGGAAGGCAGCTATTGATATTGAGAACTTCTGCAGCGAGTACATGACTTTTGTAACGCAGGGAAAACTCCTCCAACCGTGATTTCAATCTCAGCAGGACCTCCACGTTCTGACACCTCATATAGTCATGATACAACGCCATGACCTCTGAAAAGATGCCTTGCATCTCCATCTCGTGCAACTCGCCGCCGGGCTGACCGGCACCCGGGACTTCGGCGGGCCCGCAGGTCGAGGGACGGTTCCTCGACTCCTCCAGGAAGGAATTGAGCGTATTGCTGCCAAACTGGTACTTTCCGCTACCTATCTCGAAGATGTTCCTTACCATGGCGCCCCCCGGGTGCTCAACGACATTACAAGTAAATCCAATCGCAATTGCTGCATGCCAAACCCTCTCACAGTCAGGGGTTGTTTGATGAGGTCGCACTTTCAAGGGGTGTTGCTCGCTGACGCCCCTTACGGGTAACATCGAAGTCCCGAATTTATTTACGGTCGTAGCGGCTAGAGCCCGAGTCCGCCTCGACGACGCGGGAACTTTGAGAGTACTCTCAGTGCCTATGACAAGGGAGAGACGGCACTTGGGTAACTAATCGGTTTTAGTCGGAGTAACTTTAGAAGGGGTCGGATTATTTTCAGACGCAGGGGACCGGGCGCAGTGGCGGGAGGGCAGTCGGACAGCGGACAAAAAAAGAGGCCGCATCCCTGGAGATGCGGCCCGTTGGAACCCGACGAGAACGGTTACTTCGCGGCAGGTGCCGGTGCGGGGGCCGGTTGCGACATGGCGCCCGTGTCGGTCGTGCCCTCCATCTTCTTGGCTTTTTTAGCTTTTTTAGTCTTTTTGGCCTTCTTCTTTTTCGCCTTTTTCATTACCTTGCTGCCGGTTCCCGTGTCACTTTGAGTCATCGGGGGCTGGGCATCCGAAGGGACGCCGCTGACCGGTTGATCGGCAGCCGATACCACCCCCGCGAAGGCGACGGCGACCAGGGCACTCACGATGCAGGACAAAACTCTTTTCATGGCAAATCCTCCTTGTTTTTTATTAAGCGTTGCACATCAATAGCACGTTACATGCCAGCCCCCCCTGCTGGGACCTAGGAGCGCCCCGCCCCGGCATTCAGGCCAGCGTCCCGGGTCCGACCAGAGGGGCAAGCCACCTCAAATGCTCCATAACACGCCTCTTTTAGGGCGGATAGAGGCTGCCAGGTTCTATCGGGCCAGCGGCGGACCGGCCAGGTCAAAAACGCGGTGTTCTTTTGAGCCTTGACAGAGCCCACCTCAACCGTTATATTATTTTAATCAAAACCAATGGAGGAAAAGTCATTGAAAAAGCTAAACCCCTTCGACCTGGCCTACGAACAATACCAACTGCTCAAGGAAAAACTAATCTCAACGGGTGATCCACAGGAAAAAAACGTACTTTTCAAGAGGCTGGTAAATCTGCTGGCAGTCATGGAATTCCTTATATCGCTGAACAAGACTCCGGGTTAAATCGACCCTGCTGAAAAAAAACCCATAAAAACAAAAAGGCCTGCGCAATCAGGCCATTTTTTTTGCCCGTAACTTGGTGCAGAAGCCGGCCTGTTACGCTGCACCTCAACCAGGCTGCCCAGTCTTTGACGGCCCCAGGCACGCGACCGCAACGTGCCAATTGGAACCGGCAAAGAAACCGGGCAGTTATGCACCGGCAAGCCTCGATTGCCCATCCCTACCTGTGTCATTGCATTCAAGAAAGAGGGTGGTATAGTTCTTTGCGTGTGAGCTTTCTAATGTTTACCGGACACAGGGGGCGACTCAATGAAAAGGCTGGCACTGTTACTTGTGGCTGCATCACTTTGCCTGACTGCCTGTGGCAGTGCTACCGGCGTAGACGCGGGGGCGACGGTAACTACGACACTGGCAACACCGGCGGCGCCGGTTACGCCGACAGTGGCCGGCACAGCGGTCAATTTAACTGCCTTCAAGAAAGTTTTCTACGGTGAGACGGCGGGGGCGCAATACTCTTTCAACCTTCAGGGGCTTGACAGTTCCGGCAATTCCTGGACCGGATCCTACGCCGTGATTGCCGACGGACCGAACTTTCAGACAGTAAGCAGCGTCCCGGCTGCCAACGCCCTCCCCCTTTACCGGTCAAGATCTCTGGCGACCCTGCAACAATCCGGCGGCAACCCTTTCAGCAGCAGCACCTTAAAGTATTTTCTGGTGTCCGATTGCAGCATTTCCTCCTTCTACGACAGCAGTAACAGCGCCTTTCTTCCGGTGTCGCAGTCCGCTCCGCTTCCCGACAGTGCGAAGGTGGGAGATTCCGGGACCCTGGTGTCACTCAAGCAGGCTTACACTACGGACCCGAGCACCATCGACGTCAGCTGGACTCTCACGCCGGACTTCAACGGCGGCGCCAACCTGGTCCTAACCTCCACCCTCAACGCGCCTGCCACGGGGGTGGACACGGAAGTGGACAGCTACACCCTTAACGCAAACGGCGTCCCGACCATGCTGACCGTGCACATAATCAATCGGCACCAGGCGTCTGCGGTGCTGAATCTCATCCTCACCGGCCCGGCGGACAATCTGGTCCGCACGATTTTTTAGCTCCCTGCCTCGGCCCGTCGCAGCCGAAACCGGAACTGAAAAAAAAGGGCGCTCGCGCGAGCGCCGTTGCCAAAGCGAAGACCCGTGCTATTCTTTAGTAAAGGGCTTACAGCGCCCTCCCAATCAGAACTTGGCCCCGCTCTACCCTCCTTGAGCGGGGCTTTTTTTGTCTGCGCGCCCCGCTACCCGCTGCGAACCGGTAGAGCAGCCGGCTCGGCTCCCAGTCCGGCAGACCGGCCCGGAGGTCGCAGGCTCGCCGTGAGACCCGTGCAGTCTGCGCTGCAAAGCGTAAAATAGAACGTGGCCCCCTTTCCCTTTTCCCCTTCGGCCCAGATTCTTCCGGCATGGCGCAAAATGATCCTTTCCACCGTTGCCAGTCCGATACCGAATCCCTCGAACCCCTCGGAACCCGGCAGGCGTTGAAAAGGAACAAACAGTTTATCGGCATGGAGCATGTCGAATCCGGCGCCGTCATCGCGCACGTAATAGACCGTTTCGCCCTCAAGGTCGCAGCAGTCGAACTCGATGACCGCGTCCTCCTTGTGTCCGGTATACTTCCAGGCGTTGCCGAACAGGTTCTCAAGGACTATCCGTAGCAGCCTGCAGTCCCCATGAGCGGTCATCCCCCCTGAAATGCGGAAGGTCACCCGGCGCCTGTTGTCGGTCAGGTGGAGCTCTGCGGCCACGACCTGGGCCAATTGGCTCAGGTCGACCGGGCCCCTTTGCAGCTCGCAGCGCGTAAGCCGGGAAAAATCGAGCAGGGTGTCAATGAGCCCGCTCATCCCCATGGCGCTGCCGTAAATCTCCTTGAGGTAGCCCAGGCAGCGAGGATCGAGATCGGGGGCGAATAAATCCTCAATGACCTGACAGTAGCCGCCGATCAGCGTCAGAGGCTTGCACAGGTCATGGGAGATCGTGTAATTGAAGGCCTCCAGTTCCCGGTTGGCCATTTCCAGCTCCGTGGCCCGCTCGGCCAGTGCGTTGTGCAAGGCTGCGATGTTGCGTTCCGCCAGCTTCCTTGCGGTGATGTCGCGCGTTATGGCAAGCAGCGAAACGATTTCTCCCTGGTGGTCGCGAAACGGCACCGCGTGGGTATCGACCCAAAGACGCCGGCCGGTGTGTCCCACCAGTTCGAATTCCAGGGTCCCCTCCCGCCCGAGGAAGACCCCTTCCGTCATGGCTATGAACGCGTCCCGGAACTCGGGTGCCACCAGGGGATAGATCGACTTCCCCCACACCTTGTCGAGAGAATCGGCCCCGATCATGGCAAGGCCGGCGCGGTTCATCATGAGCAGCCCGCCACCGGGACCGAGCAATTTCACGCACTCCGGCTCGGCGTCAATAATGGCCTGCAGAAACAGCTCACTGCTCCGTTCGGCCGCCTCGGCTCGCTTGCATTCGGCGATTTCCCTGGACAGCTTGGTGGCCATCTCATCGAAGACCCGGCCCAGTTCACCCAGTTCCCCCCCCTTGACGCGGTGAAAGACCCTGGTTTGCAGGTCTCCCGCGGCCAGATTCTGCGAGGCTGTTTGCAGGGCGGCTATGCGGTCGACGATGGACCGTTTGGCGATCAGCCAGGCAAGGCAGAAGGCGACCGCCATGAAGACTGTCAAAATCGTCAGGTTGACCAAAAGCGCCCTGTTGGCCTTCTCCAACGACAGCTGCACGGGGATGCCGGCCCGGACGTACATGTAGGGAGTCTGCTGGTTGTCCAGGCGCAACTTCCGATAGCTTATGAAGCGCAAGACTCCGTCCAGACCAGGTCCGAGATAGCAGTCGCTTTCGGGACCCTGCAGGATGCGCCGGAACATCTCCGGCTGTACCCGTTTCCCGATAAAGGCCGCGGGGTCGAGCCCCGTGCTCAAAATGACGCCGTGGCGGTCGATGAGCGAGTAACTGGACCCCGCCAGGAGTTTCGAGCGCTCCAGTATGTTGCGCGAGTAGTCAAGGTCGATGTTGACGACGATGACTCCGGAAAAGTTCCCCTTGAGATCCTGGTAGGGATAGCCAAAGCTCAAGGTAGGCTTGCCCAAAAGCCTGCCGATGATGAATTCACCGGAGGAAAAACGTCCGCTGTTTTGTGCATCGATGAAATGTCGCCGGTCGGAAATTGCCAGAGGAGCGTTGGAAGGTTTGGCCGAGACCCACAGGGACCCGAG
>Ga0364867_10132_pt1 | contig 48872 bp, 44 predicted proteins | sample ExccelAu500001D4_3_FD_206915 | JGI IMG/M metagenome (GOLD analysis project Ga0364867, IMG submission 206915) | Enriched cells from Trout Bog Lake Hypolimnion, Wisconsin, USA - BchlTB.Aug13.5000.01.D4 | ecosystem: Environmental > Aquatic > Freshwater > Lake > Hypolimnion/Profundal zone | place... | reverse complement strand
TTGCATTTTCTCAGGCTCGAACTCAATATCCCCTGCACTCTTCATACCCACAAGATCTAGGATGCTTTTACTTTTTCCCGTAACTCTTTCATACTCAGAAAATGTCATCAAGACATGTGCGGGTCTTCCGCGATCGGTGATTAAAACAGGTCCAGTTTTAGATGCTTTTTTAGCCCGACTGGTATCTTGATTAAATTCACGACTAGATAAAGTAGTAATCATTAGCGCAACCCTATGCTTTCTCTCTAATGTAGCAATGTTACTACAAAATTAAGATAGCGCAAAACCCCTATTATCTAAGTGAAAAGGTTGAAAAAAAGCCACCCGAGGGTGGCTTTCTGATTGGCGATTACTCGCGTGAGGCTTTCTTACGCTCATGCTCCTTGAGGTAACGCTTACGAAGACGAATACTCTTTGGTGTGACTTCAACCAATTCATCATCATCAATAAACTCGACTGCGTACTCGAGGTTCATAGCGATTGGAGTCACCAAACGGACCGCTTCATCCGTTCCTGAGGCGCGAACGTTGGTTAATTGCTTACCTTTAATGGGGTTCACAACCAAATCGTTATCACGACTATGAATGCCAATAATCATGCCTTCATACAGTGGGTCGCCAGGACTCACAAACATACGGCCACGATCTTGCAGCTTCCATAAAGCATAAGCCACTGCATCGCCATCATCTTGACTAATCAGTACACCGTTATGACGCTCACCCAAAATACCATCTTTAGCTGGGGCATAAGCATCAAAGGTGTGACTCATCAAACCATTACCGCGGGTCATGGTCATGAAATCACCTTGGAAGCCGATCAAGCCACGCGCTGGGATACGGTACTCTAAACGGGTACGGCCTTTGCCATCACTCACCATATCAAGCAACTCGCCTTTACGCTTACCCAAATCTTCCATCACTGCGCCTTGGGTAGTATCTTCAACATCCACTGTTAAGTTCTCGTATGGCTCCATCTTGACGCCATTCTCTTCGTGGAACACTACGCGTGGACGGGAGACTGCCAACTCGTAGCCTTCACGACGCATCGTCTCCACCAAAATGGTTAGGTGCAATTCACCGCGACCTGATACTTCAAAAACGGTATCGTCATCAGTTTCTTTAACGCGCAAAGCCATATTAGATTTGAGCTCGCGATCTAAACGCTCACGAATCTGACGGCTTGTTACAAACTTGCCTTCACGACCGGCCAAGGGACTGGTATTGACCATGAAGTTCATAGTTAAAGTGGGCTCGTCAATCTTGAGCATTGGCAATGCTTCTGGAGTGTCGGGTGCACAAATCGTAGTGCCAATTGCCAAGTCTTCAATACCGTTCACTAGAACAATATCGCCAGCCATTGCTTCGTCGACAAGCTCGCGCTCGAGACCACGGAATTTGAGCACCTGATTAATGCGACCTTTACGAACAGCACCGTCTGGGCCGTCCATAAAGACGACATCCATCAAGGGCTTCACAGTGCCTCGGTTAATACGACCAACACCGATCTTACCAACGTAAGTGCTGTATTCAATTGAGGTGATCTGTAGTTGTAATGGGCCGTCTGGATTGTCATCACGGACAGGCACATGCTTTAGGACAGCGTCAAACAAGGGGCGCATATCGCCCTCACGCACATCATCTGTCAGGCCTGCAAAACCATTCAAGCCAGAAGCGTAAATGATCGGAAAGTCGAGCTGCTCTTCAGTAGCGCCTAATTTATCAAACAACTCAAAAGTGGCGTTAATCACATAGTCAGGACGAGCGCCTGGGCGATCAATCTTATTCACAACGACGATTGGCTTTAATCCGAGTGCCAAGGCTTTCTTAGTCACGAAACGGGTCTGAGGCATTGGACCTTCAACTGCATCAACCAAGAGCAATACACCATCAACCATCGAGAGCACACGCTCCACTTCGCCACCGAAGTCGGCATGTCCTGGTGTGTCGACAATGTTGATATGAGTGCCGTCGTATTCCACTGCACAGTTCTTCGAGAGAATAGTAATACCACGCTCTTTTTCGAGATCGTTTGAGTCCATGACGCGTTCGGTCATTTTTTCATTGGAACGGAAGGTGCCAGATTGACGCAAGAGCTGGTCAACCAATGTCGTTTTGCCGTGGTCAACGTGGGCGATGATGGCAATGTTACGGAGTGCGCGTTTAGTCATGTGAAGCTTCTAAAGTTAAGGTAAAAGTGAAATCAGGTTAATGAATAAATAAGTCAAAATGGTTTAATGGGCTTGCGAAATCAAGCGCTTGGGATGCAAGACCCCAGAACGCCAATCCGCAGTTCCAATGAAGTTATGAGGAGCTGCGGTCGCACGATAAATGCGGACTAAAGCTTCAATCGAAGGCAGATTCAGGGGGACTCTTTGCCCCATCCCTAAACGTTTTGCCTGCTGCTCATCCACCGTTAAGTGGGGCAAGGTTTGCAATAAGGCATCGACTGGCAAAATATAAGTGGAGCTCTCTTGCAGACCTTTTTGAATCGACTCCAAAGTAAAGGATTGCTCAAGATTGAGATGCCCCACCTCGGTTCTGCGCAAACCGATTAAATGGGCACCGCAGTGCAGTGCCGAACCAATATCTTCCGCAAGGACACGGATATATGTGCCCTTACTGCAGCTTACTTCCAAAGTAGCTTGAGGCCACTGAATATCGGTCCAACGGATCCGATGAATAATGATTTCTCTGGGTGTTCGTTCAAGCTCTACACCAGCACGAGCATATTCATATAAAGGTTTACCGTCACGCTTGAGTGCGGAATACATTGGTGGCACTTGTTGAATAGCACCTGTAAATTGCATCAAAACAGAATCTAAGGCTTTTTGAATAGCTGCCTCATTTACAAAATTAGGCAAGTCAAAGGTTTCGACTATCTGACCTTCAGCATCACCCGTATCAGTTCTGCTGCCAAATTGAACTTTAGCAATATAGGTCTTATCGGCGTCGAGTAAGTCTTGCGAATACTTGGTAGCCTCACCCAAACAAATGGGGAGTAGGCCTGTAGCCATCGGATCTAAAGTACCGGTATGGCCCGCTTTATCGGCATTGAAAGCGCGCTTAACAGCGGTAACAGCCCCTTGAGAACTCATTCCGGCTGGCTTATCTAACAATACAACTCCATCGATGCGCACTGACATAGGATTACTTATTTTCATCCCGATGATCACTATCAACCGCTTCATCAATCAGTTTAGACATTTCAATTCCGTGCTCGACTGAGACGTCATAGTGAAAGTGCAATGTTGGCACCGTGTGAATATGCAAACGTTTAAATAACAAAGAATGTAAATAACCCGCTTTTTCTTGCAAAGCTTGTAATGCATGATCAGGCTCTGCACCCAGGACGGTAAAGAAAACCTTGGCATGGGCTAAATCAGGAGAGAGCTCAACACTTTGCAAGGTAATTAAACCCAAACTGGGATTACGCAGCTCTCTTGGAATCAGCTCAGCCAGGTCTCGCTGAATTTGATCGGCAAGACGCTGGTTGCGATGAGGGCTAGCTTTATGCATAGGAGCTTAGTGATCGGCTTAGAGGCTTCTGGCCACTTCAGTCACTTCGAATACCTCAAGCTGATCGCCTTCCTTGATGTCGTTGTAGCCCTTCAATGACAAGCCACACTCAACACCGGCACGCACTTCTTTGGCATCATCTTTGAAGCGCTTGAGCGAATCCAATTCGCCTGACCAGACCACGACGTTATCGCGCAAGAGACGAACGCTTGAATTGCGTTTCACCACACCATCTAAGACCAAACAACCTGCAATCGCGCCAACTTTAGAGACCAAGAAGACCTGGCGAATCTCGACCATGCCCGTGATTTCTTCTTTCTTATCGGGAGTCAACATGCCACTCAAGGCCGCTTTAACTTCGTCTACCGCGTCATAAATAATGTTGTGATATCGAATATCAACGCCATTGTTCTCAGCCAACTTACGAGCAGCAGCATCAGCACGGGAATTAAAGCCAATGATCACTGCTTTTGAAGCTACCGCTAAGTTCACGTCAGTCTCAGTAATACCGCCCACGCCAGCATGAACGATTTGTACTTTCACCTCTGGAGTAGACAATTTTTGCAATGATTGAGAAAGCGCTTCTTGCGAGCCCTGAACGTCAGCCTTGATAATCAATGGCAAGAGCTTCGCTTCAATTGCGCCCTCACCCATGTTTTCCATCATGGTTTCGAGCTTGACAGCTTGCTGTTTGGCTAACTTCACATCACGGAACTTGCCTTGACGGAAGAGCGCAATCTCACGTGCTTTACGCTCATCAGGAACAACTTGCACTGCCTCTCCAGCTGCAGGAACTTCAGATAAACCTTGGATCTCCACTGGAATCGATGGGCCCGCTTCATTACAAGGCTTACCATTCTCATCCAACATCGCGCGGACACGACCAAAACTGGAACCTGCTAGGAGCATATCGCCGCGCTTGAGGGTGCCCGACTGAACCAAGATGGTTGCAACAGGGCCCTTACCTTTATCGAGGCGTGCCTCAATCACAAGACCTTGCGCAGGAGCATCTTTAGGCGCCTTGAGTTCAAGCACCTCGGCTTGGAGGAGCACGTTCTCTAGGAGTTCGTCGATACCAACACCGGTTTTTGCAGACACCGGAATAAAGGGCACATCACCGCCGTACTCTTCTGGCACGACTTGCTCGGCAACTAACTCTGTCTTGACACGCTCTGGGTTAGCTTCGGGTTTATCAATCTTATTAATAGCCACCACGATTGGCACCCCAGCGGCAAGCGCATGGTGAATCGCTTCTTTTGTCTGAGGCATCACACCATCATCGGCAGCCACCACCAAAATCACAATATCTGTCGCCTTAGCACCGCGGGCACGCATCGCCGTAAAGGCTTCGTGACCTGGGGTATCCAAGAAGGTAATCATGCCGCGTGGGGTTTCCACATGGTATGCACCAATATGCTGAGTAATGCCACCCGCTTCACCAGAGGCCACTTTTGCTAAACGAATCTTGTCGAGCAAAGAGGTTTTACCGTGGTCAACGTGACCCATCACAGTCACTACGGGTGGGCGTGGAAGCAACTCGGCATCATGTGGTTCAGCACCGATATCCAAATCTGGATCGTCGAGTTTGGCAGCATGTGCAGTGTGACCCATCTCTTCCACAATAATCATCGCAGTATCTTGATCGAGCACTTGATTGATGGTGACCATTTGGCCCATACCCATCAGCAACTTAATGACTTCAGCACTCTTCACTGCCATCGCGTGCGCTAATTCAGCGACGGTAATGGTTTCAGGAACATGCACATCACGAACTACTGGCTCTGTAGGCACCTGGAAATTGGTATCGACGTTGGCTTCAGCAATTTGTCGTTGCTTCTTACGACCACCGCCAGAGCGCCAACCACCAACACCTCCAGAGCTATCGCCCCGGGTCTTCAGTCCGCCAGGACGTTTTGCGCCCTCTTCTTGCCATGTGGAGGAGGTCTCGGCAGACTTAATCGTTTTGCCGCCAACCTTAATAACCTTTTTCTTATCGTCTGCACCTTCAACCTTTGCGGGCTTATGCAGTGTGCCTTTTTTGGCTTCTTCAGCAGCAGTCTCACTTGGCGCCTTGAGAACACGAGCTGGCGCACTCATCATGTCGCGAATCGCTAATGCCTCGGCTTCAGCAGCAGCACGACGTACTCGAATATCGGCGAGTTCTTTTTCTTTAGTCGCTGCTAACTCTTTAGCAGCCTTCTCAGCTGCGGCTTTCTTTTCAGCTGCGGCTTCATCATTCGATTTGGCTGGAGGTTCGACAGCGGCAACTTCCTTCTGACGTGCATCTTCAGCAGCCTTCATCTCCGCTTCTTGGCGTGCTAAAAGTTCAGCTTGACGAGTTGCCTCAGCAGCGCGCTTTTCCAGCTCTTCTTCAGAAAGAATCGACTTCGCAGGCGTGCTTGCTACAGCTACCTTGGCTGGCTTTTCTTCCTCTACTTCAGGGGCAGCAGCAGCCTCACCACTCTTAAGTAATACCCGTTTTTTCCGAACCTCAACTTGAACGGTACGAGTCCGTCCAGCAGAATCCGCCTGACGAATCTCAGAGTTCTCGCGCTTAATCAGGGTAATCTTTTTGCGATTCCCTGCATCGGCATTACCGTGCTCTTTTTGCAAATGCTCAAGCAGGACTTTTTTGTCCTTCTCGGTAATGCTGTCGTCCTCAGAACCCTTATCGATCCCTGCTGCCTTTAGTTGCTCCAAAAGGTCAGTCGAGGTCCGTTTAAGTTCCGTAGCGAGTACTTTTACTGTTGTTGCCATTCACTGCTTCCTCTTATGAAGTAAACCAATGTTCACGCGCTTTCATGATGAGCGCTTTCGCAGTTTCTTCGTCAATTTGTGTCGCCTCAACTAGCTCATCAACAGCCAATTCAGCAAGGTCGTCACGGGTATGTACTTGATTGTCAGCAAGCTTCGCAATCAACTCAGGAGTCATGCCATCCAAAGAACGCAAGTCTTGGGAAACCTCACCAATACGCTCTTCTTTGGCCAACTCCATAGTCAATAAAGAATCGCGTGCACGAGTACGCAACTCGTTCACAGTATCTTCATCGAATGAGTCAATTTCCAACATCTCTGAAAGAGGAACATAAGCAACCTCTTCCAAAGTATTAAAGCCTTCTTCAATCAAAATATCAGCCACTTCTTGATCAACGTCTAATTTATCCATAAACAATTGACGAATTGAAGAAGCTTCTTTTTCTGTTTTCTCAGCAGACTCTTCTGGAGTCATGATATTGATTTGCCAACCCGTTAGATCGCTCGCCAAACGGACGTTCTGTCCGCTACGGCCAATCGCAATCGCCAAGTTTTCTTCATCAACCACGACATCCATTGCATGACGCTCTTCGTCAACTACGATTGAAGAGACTTGTGCTGGAGCTAAAGCACCAATCACAAACTGAGCTGGGTCTTCTGACCACAACACAATATCTACTGCCTCGCCAGCCACTTCGTTACGTACAGCGGTGACGCGAGTACCGCGCACACCAACGCAAGTACCGATAGGATCGATGCGCTTGTCATAGGTGACAACGGCAATCTTGGCACGGATACCAGGATCACGAGCAGCACCCTTGATCTCTAGTAAGCCCTGCTCCATTTCAGGAACTTCATTCTCGAACAACTTGATCAAGAAATCTGGGCAAGTACGGGATAACTCGATCTGAGGGCCACGGGCTTCGCGATCTACTTTCAGAATGTAAGCACGAACCCGGTCGCCAGAACGCAAGTTCTCTTTCGGAATCATTTGATCGCGACGCAGCAATGCCTCTACTCGGCCAGATTCAATGATTAAGCCATTCTTATCGGCACGCTTAACGGTACCGGTCATGACTTTTTCGCCACGCTCAAGGTAATCGTTCAGAATCTGTTCACGCTCGGCATCACGAATACGCTGTAGGATGACCTGCTTAGCAGCTTGGGCGCCAATACGACCGAAGGCCAAAGATTCAATTTGCTCTTCGATGTAGTCGCCAACTTCCATGTCAGCCAATTGCTCTTGAGCCTCAAATTGCAGGATCTCTTTATCCGGCTCTTGCAGGCCAGCTTCATTAGGTACGACCAACCAACGACGGAAGGTTTCGTATTCACCAGACTCACGGTCGATGGAAACACGAATATCCACATCCTCGTTTGGATAGCGCTTCTTAGTGGCCGATGCCAACGCCATTTCTAGCGCCTCGAACACAATAGCTTGATCAACATTCTTTTCACGCGCTAGGGCGTCTGCCAACATGAGAACTTCTCGGCTCATGACTTTCTTCCTTTGAAATCAATAACAGGGACCAACCGAGTCTTATCGACCTCGGCTAATGAAAACTCCAATTGAGACTCAGCACCATCAGTGCCTTCAAACAGCAAACCAAATTTGGCATCAGGCGCATGAATATCGCCACTCAGCAAACCTTGCAACACACCACGAAAATTCTTGCGACTACCTACAGCAACACGTAACTTCAAATCCACTTCCATACCAGCAAAGCGAACAAAATCTTCTGCCGATTTGACCGGACGATCCAGGCCTGGAGAAGAAATCTCCAAACGCTCATAAGGAATGTTCTCAACTGGCAATGCATAGCTCAGTTGATGACTGACCTTCTCGCAATCCTCGACCGTAATCAAACGTTCGTAATCTGTGTTTTCAATCGTGACGCGTAGCAAACCACCGGCTTCACGCTCAATATCGACTAGCGCGTAACCTAAGTTCTCCAACTCCGCAGAAATAATCTGCTGATCTCTCACATCAACCCTTCATACCGAAACGGCAAAAAAAAATGGGCTTCAAAGCCCATATTCTCGAATTCAGAACAGGCCGGCTTACGTTGATCGCAACATCAGCCGGGAAATACATACCCATTGCTACTAACTAAATCAGCGGTAAATCGCTGCAAGAACGAAATTATAGCTGAATTAACAGAAAATCGATAGAAATCAGAAGCTTTCGCTCGGATTACGGGGCTTTCTAGGGCCCTTATTGAAGGGCTTACGGCCTTTAGGCGCGCCGCGTTTAGGGCCATTACCCGGACTCTGGGGATTACCAGTCACAAAAGCAGACTGTCCATGATGGACTTTTTTGGCTTTATTGCGATTTTGTCCCTGAGCCCCTTGACCACCCTGCCCGCCTTGACCTGGTCTGCCGCCCTGAGCTCGACCGCGAAAGGGACCCCGACCTTCACCACTGCCACTTGGCTGACCGCCCCTGCCTTGATGCGTGAGGCCATGGTGCCCGCTAGCCAGCGTTAGAGCGTCGCGCGAACCCCAATACGAAACTGAAGTTTGCATTGGGTCGGGCTGATGATCGCCACCTGCCTGAGGATTGCGGTGATGGCTGTTGCCATTCCCGTTGGGATTACGACTCTTATCCTGCGCTTGAGGAACTTTGAGTCCAGCGGAGCGCATGAGTGCAGCAACGCCTTCAGCAGGAACTTCCTCCCACTTACCGCGTCTTAATCTTGGGGGCAATAAGAACATGCCATAGCGGGTTCGAAGTAAACGAGATACGGTATGGCCGACTGCCTCAAACATGCGACGCACTTCACGATTACGACCTTCAGTTAAGGCAACGTGATACCAGCGATTAGCGCCGTCACCACCACCCATGGTTAAGCGCAAGAAACGGGCTTGACCATCATCGAGCTGAATGCCGCTCTTTAATTGCGCCATCGACTCTTGTCCTAGCTCGCCTAAAATTCGTACAGCGTACTCACGCTCGATACCGTAGCGTGGATGCATTAAACGATTGGCTAATTCACCAGAAGTCGTGAAGAGTAAAAGTCCTTCGGTATTGAAGTCTAAGCGTCCGACCGCAATCCAGCGGCCTTGACCTGGCTTTGGTAGGCGATCAAATACCGTTGGACGTCCTTCGGGATCGGATTGGCTCACGATTTCGCCAGAAGGCTTGTGATACAAAATCACGCGTGGTGGCTTAGTTTGTATCTTGCGATGGACTTGTTTGCCGTTAATTCGAACCTGATCGGTTGGACCAATGCGCTGACCAATATGGGCAGGCAAACCATTTACTGAGACACGACCCTGAACAATCAAATCTTCCATGTCGCGGCGTGAGCCCATACCAACATCAGCCAACACTTTGTGCAACTTGACGGTATCTTCATCATCTGCTTCGTCATCAAGACCATCGAGATCAGACCAGACCTCATCTCGCAAACTTAATGGCAACTCATCCACGTTTGCAAATTGCAAACTGCTCATCTCTTCTTCAGTAGGCGCATCCGCATCTTCATCATGACGCACGCGCTGTGCACGGCGCTCTGCACCTGTCTGATGTGAGATGTCGTTCTCATTAAAACCTTCAGGATGTTTTACATCCTCCACTTCGGGGGCATCTAAGGCAGCATCAAATTCACCAGAAACTACTGCAGCGAATAAGGCTTCACTCTCAGCAGGATTGGGTGCTAATTTAGCTGGCTGCCCGCCACAATCACGAGGCCCCCTTGATTCGCCGCCTTCTCTGCGTGGCTTATCTTTATTGAAGGGTCGCTTCTTATTAAAGGGGTGCTTACCAGGTCTACGCGGACGACGCTCTGCGCCCTCATGGCCTTCGGTAGGAGCACCTTCCGCTGGGGATGGGGCTGCGTCAGACTGAGGTAAATGCACTACTGGTGGTGAATCGTTTTCGTTGGAACTAGTCATTAATAATTATTTTTGCTCGTCAGGATTGTCTGACGCATCGCTTTCTTCGGTAATTTCGATGGTGATTTCTTCCACCGTTTCAATCGTGGCTTCTTCTGTCACGATCTCAGTGATCGTTTCGGTGGCTGTATCAACATCAAATTGAATCACAGCCTGACCTACATCCTCTGCGGCCGGCGCAACATCTTCTAACATCGGCAGACTTTGTAAATTCGTCAAACTCAGATCATCTAAGAACTGCTTGGTTGTGGCATACAAACCTGGGCGGCCAATGGTTTCTTTGTGGCCAATCACTTCTACCCAACCGCGGTCCTCTAGCTGCTTCATCACATTACTACTCACAGCAACGCCACGGATCTCTTCAATCTCACCGCGGGTTACAGGTTGACGATAAGCAATGATCGCCAAGGTTTCCATCACAGCGCGGGAATACTTAGGTGGTTTCTCAGGAGTAAGGCGATCCAAATACTCGCGCATGGACAAGCGACTCTGAAAACGCCAGCCGGTTGCAATGTGTACCAACTCCATGCCTTTGTCCTGCCATTCGGCTTGAATGGCATCCAAGACTGCTTTAATTTCTGTAGTGGATATCTCTTCTACAAATAAGCGAGTGAGATCAGCAGGACTCAGTGGCTCCTGTGCGCACAGGAGTGCAGTTTCAATTACGCGTTTATTGTGATCATCCATAAAGTCGGGCTATCAGGCATCACCTGAGTAGGCTTAAATAGTATTTCAGTAATGGGTTTGAGATATTTTCTCGGTATAACAGGCAATCAATCTCTGGATTTCTTATTAGAAGAGATGCCGGGGCTACAACAAAGCAAATTTGGGTATCCTTTGTCAGCAGTCAGTCCATTATAAGGTAGGCTCAATACAATAGCCATATGCCCAAATCTTTCCGCCAATTTACCCTCTCCGCTCCCCGCCGCCAGTTTCTGGGCTGGGGGTTAGGCCTGGCTGGCAGTCTAAGCCTAGGGGCCTGCAGCCTTAGTCCGCCTCGGAAACCGGTCCTAGGCTTGGTCTTAGGTGCAGGCGCAGCAAGGGGGTTTGCCCATATCGGCGTGATTAAGACCTTGGAATCTCAGGGTATCCGCCCCGATTTAGTGGTTGGAAGCAGCGCTGGGAGCGTGATTGCCGCCCTACTAGCATCTGGCGCCACCGGCAATGAGCTCAATCGACTAGCACTCAATTTAGATGAGGCCACTATCGCAGATTGGGGGCTACCCTTTGCTGGGCGTTTTGGAGGTTTGATTAAAGGTGAGGCTTTGCAAGCGATGGTCAATCGAGAAGTGCGCAACAAAACCATTGAGCAAATGAATCTGCCGCTCGGCATTGTCGCAACAGAATTACAAACCGGCAAAGGTGTGCTCTTTCGTTCTGGCAATACGGGCTTAGCAGTCAGAGCATCCTGCAGTGTGCCAGGCGTATTTCAACCAGCAAGCATTAATGGCAAAGAGTATGTAGATGGCGGCTTAGTAGCGCCTGTACCCGTCAGTTATGCCAGACAGATGGGCGCAACCATCGTGATCGCAGTCAACATTTCTTCTGAGCCCTTACATCAAGATGCCAGCGGCACTTTTGGAGTCCTGCAACAAACGATTTCAATCATGCAGAACAGCATCAATCAATATGAACTGAAAAGTGCTGACATTGCAATTCAACCGCAACTCAAACAAATGAGTGGAAGTGATTTCAAGGCCAGAAATGCGGCCATCTTGGCTGGCGAGGTTGCCACTCAAGAACAAATGGCACTCATTAAAGACAAGCTCAAACTGTAATCACTTGAGTTTGAACTAGAGGCTTTGGGGTTTACGCTTGATATTGTTGATTTGATCGAGCAGCTCGCGACGCTCAGCACCGCCCAATGCATCTCCACTATCTAAACGACGCGCACCGTCAAAACGACGATCCCAATACACGCTGCTCAGATCATCGACTCGCACGCTGGCACCCTTAGAAGGTGAATGAATAAATTTGTTGTCGCCAACATAAATACCCACGTGTGAAAAAGTTAAACGCATGGTGTTAAAAAATACCAAGTCGCCAGGCTGCAGATCATCGCGAGTAATGGGTTTACCAACCTGACTCATTTGGGTTGACTTATTGGGAAGCAAAAATCCCAACTTATCTTTAAAGACATAGGCGACAAAACTACTGCCATCCAAACCAGACTGGGGCAGCTCAGCATTCCAGCGATAACGCACCCCAATCACAGACATCGCTTGATTAATCAGGGACTCAGATTTTTCTGAGACGGAATCAACCAGACGATCCGAAGCGCGAGAGAAATAGGATTTCCCAGCTTGGAACATACTTTCTTTGGGGGCATCCGTTGGCTCGTCAGCATGAGCAAATCCAGCGCAGGCAAGAAATGCGGCAAGACCCAAAGACATTAGGATGCCTTTGAGGGTCTGAGGGGCTACTTTGTTTAATGACATCAGGCGAGTGTAACAAAGAAGCTTGACGTTACCAAGACTGGGGGATATCAGTAAGTATTTGTTTATAAACAATTTTTTTAATATTTCTGATAAAAACGCACCAATTTAGCCCATTCAATCAAGGGGCCTAGGTAATTTCGGCGGCCTCAAATAGCTCTTTGGTATAGCTTTGCTTGGGGTGCTTAATTAGGGTTTCGGTCTCACCAAACTCCACCATCTTGCCACCTTTGAGCACCATAATCTCATGCGACATGGCTCTAATTACTGCCAAGTCATGACTAATCATCAAATAAGCCAAATTGTATTTTTTCTGCAATTCGGTCAATAAAGCCAGCACCTGTTTCTGAATCGAGACATCCAAGGCCGAAGTAGGCTCATCCAGTACCAGAATCTGGGGGCGCAAAATCAGTGCCCGGGCGATTGCGATGCGCTGTCGTTGCCCTCCAGAAAATTCGTGCGGATAACGCGCTAATGCAGAGCGATCAATGCCAACCTCTCGCAAAATATCCAATACCCTCTGCTCTCTTTCAACACTACTCAATTTTGGGAAATGAATATCCAAACCTTCGGCAATGATTTGCATCACCGTCATACGTGGCGAGAGAGAGCCAAAGGGATCCTGAAAGATCACCTGCAAGCTCGAGCGCATTGATCTTCTTTGAGCAGGCTTCAAAGTTTTCCAGTCATTCCCGAGCACATCCACCTCGCCAGTCACTTCAGCAGATGAATCATTTAAGAGACCGAGCACCGCCATCCCTAAAGTCGTTTTGCCAGAGCCAGACTCTCCAATGACACCGATGGTTTGCCCTTGTTTCAGGCCAAAACCAATTTTTTTCAATGCCGAATGTCTTGGCGCCTTCTTAAACCATGATCCTGAATCTAGGCTGGGATAGGAGACTGACAAATGATTAGTTTGCAGCAAGACTGGAGCGAGCGGCATGACTGGCGCCAGGTCTCTCACAGGCTCGCTATTGACCAAGGTTTGGGTATACGGATTTTCTGGATGTTCAAAGACTTGCTTGGTCAAACCGAATTCCACTAAATTGCCTTGGTTTAATACTGCCACCCGATGAGCAAAGTGCTTCACCAAATTGAGGTCATGCGTAATCAAGAGAATGCCCATACCGCCATGATCTTTAGATTCTTCTTGTAACTCTTTCAGCAAATCCAGAATCTGCAAGCGCAAACTCACATCAAGTGCAGTCGTAGGCTCGTCCGCAATGAGTAAACGGGGTTTACACGCCAAAGCCATCGCAATCATCGCTCGCTGTCTTTGTCCGCCGGATAGCTGGTGTGGGTAAGAGTGAAAGCGTTTTTCAGGCTCAGGGATTCCGGTCTTACGCAAGAGATCCACCGCTGCTGCAAAGGAATCTGCTTTAGAGATGAAGGGTTCATCAATCTGGACTGCTTCAATAATCTGATCGCCAATAGTAAATAAGGGATTCAGAGCTGTCATCGGCTCCTGAAAGACCATGGCAATTTCTCGTCCGCGGATCTGACGAATCTTTTCAATGGGTAGTGACAGCAAATCGACTGGCTTAGTAGTGGCTTGCTGTTGTGCATTCTCTTTGCCACTCCACCAAATCCGACCTGTCATCTTGGCACCCTCGGGCTCAAGTCTCAAAGGCGCAAGCGCGCTTAAGGTTTTTCCAGAGCCGGATTCACCAACCAAAGCAATTCGCTCACCAACCCCGATTTCTAAATCAAGATGGCTCAGTGCAAACTTCTCGCGACGCCCTGTTCCAAAAGAAATACTGACATCTTCGAAGCGCAATAAAGTATTCACGAGCGCACCCCGCTGACCGAGCCTGATTGACGAGAATCAAACGCGTTGCGCAGGGCCTCCCCCATAAAGGTCAGGAGAAGCAATGTTGCAACTAAGACCACAAAGGTGGAGAGGGAAATCCACCATGCATCTAAATTCCCTTTGCCTTGTGAAAGCAGCTCACCAAGACTTGGCGTACCTGGTGGAACACCCAAACCCAAGAAGTCCAAACTGGTGAGGGACAAAATGGCAGCACTCATTCGGAATGGCAGAAAGGTAATGACCGGTGTCAAACTATTCGGCAGTATGTGGCGCATCATGATCTGAAAATTGGTCAGCCCTAAAGCTTTGGCCGCACGAACATACTCAAGGGCACGGTTACGATAAAACTCGGCACGGACATAATCAGACAAACCCATCCAACCAAAAGCCGCCAGCAACACAATTAATAGTAAGACGCTAGGATTAAAGATCGAGGCAAAGATAATCAGTAGATAGAGTTCAGGCATTGAGCCCCAGATTTCAATCAGGCGCTGAGATATCAAATCAAACTTACCCCCGAAGAAGCCCATCAAGGAGCCTGTGATGATGCCCACACCAACTCCCACAATGGTGAGTGCGAGGCCAAAGAGAATGGATAAACGAAAGCCATAAATTAAACGGGATAAAACATCACGCCCGCGATCGTCAGTGCCAAACCAATTCTCCGCCGATGGTGGAGCAGGGTTGGGAACCCGAGAAAAGTAATTGAGGGTTTCGTAGCTATAGGGGATCAGTGGATAGATCGCCCAATTGCCATCACTGGTAATGTTGTGGCGAATATCGGGATCCAGAAAATCTGTCGGTGTAGCAAAGTCTCCACCAAAAACCGTCTCTGCTTGATTGTGCACAATCGGAAAATAGAAGTGTCCGTTGTAACGAACAATCAGCGGCTTGTCATTGGCAATGAAATCGGCGCACATACTAAAGCCAAACAACAGCAGAAAAATCCACAGACTCACATAGCCTGTGCGATTGCGCTTAAATCGTTGCCAGCGACTCACGAGCCGCCTCCTGCGCCAAACTGAATACGAGGATCAATGTAGACATAGCAGAGATCTGAGATCAACTTGGTAAATAGACCAATCAGGGTGAATAAGTACAAGGTACCAAAAACAACTGGGTAATCGCGTCGCATGACAGACTCATATGAGAGAAGACCAAGGCCATCTAGAGAGAACAAGGTCTCAATCAGTAAAGAACCCGCAAAGAAAGCGCCAATGAAGGCGGCAGGAAATCCTGTCACTAAGGGCAAGAGCGCATTACGAAAGACATGCTTCCATAGGACTTGTTGTTCACTTAAACCTTTGGCTCTTGCTGTCAACACATACTGCTTGCGAATTTCTTCTAAGAAAGCGTTTTTGGTGAGCATAGTGACCACCGCAAAACTACCCAGCACCATCGCAGTAATGGGTAAGACCAAATGCCAGAGGTAATCCAGAATCTTGCCAATCAAACTGAGATCTGACCAATTATCAGAAGTTAAACCCCGCAAGGGAAATAACTGCAAGAAGCTGCCTCCTCCAAAGAGTACGAGCAACAAGACTCCCAATACAAACCCTGGAATGGCATACCCTACCAAGATGATGGTACTCGTCACCGTATCAAAGCGAGAACCTTCTCGAACTGCTTTAGCAATACCCAGGGGAATAGAAATTAAATAGGTGATAAAGAAAGTCCACAAACCAATGCTGATTGACACGGGTAATTTAGAAACCACCAAATGCCACACGCTTTGGTGTTGGTAATAGCTTTGACCCAAATCAAATCTAGCAAAGCGTCCTAACATCATGAAGTAGCGCTCTACTGGTGGCTTATCAAAACCATATAGAGCCTTGACCTCAGCTAGGCGCTGCTCATCAATTCCCTGGCGCCCCCGATAAGTCGCACCAGCGCCTGAAGACTCAGAACCGCCTACCGAACCATTGCCCTTGCCCTTTAGCTCTAGCACCATTTGCTCTACTGGACCACCAGGAACAAATTGCACTACAGCAAAAGTGAGGGTCAAGACACCCAATAGCGTTGGGATCATCAACAACAAACGCTTTGCAATATAGGAACGCATCTGTACTTGCATCAGGGCGCCTCTGCTTTCCACCAGTTCTGCAGGATCCAAGTTTCAGCCATGTAATACGAAGGGGGTTCTGGATAGCGCATTTCTTTTCTGAAGGCGATTCGATGTGTTGGGTTATACCATTGGGGTACGACAAGATAGCTATTCCATAAGACCCGATCGAGCGCTCGACTCGCCGCTCGCAGCTGCTCTCGGTTCTGGGCTTTAGTAATTTCTCCAACCAAGGCATCCACGACTGGCGACTGAATGCCGATGACATTATCTGAGCCCTTTTCTTTAGCAGCTTGGCTACCAAAGCGATCCCACAGCTCGTTACCTGGGCTTTGTGAGTCTGGAAAGCGAACCGTCGTCATATCAAAATCGTATTCATTCATCCGCTTTTGATGAAGGGCGAAATCACTAGTTCTGACGTCGACCTGAATTCCCAACTTCTCCAAATTACGGGTATAGGCAGAAATGACTCTCAGAAAGAAGCCGCCGTCTTCGACCATTTCAAAACGGAATGGCTCCCCTTGAATATTTCTTAATGCGCCATCACGATAGGTCCAGCCAGCATCTGCCAATAACTCACGCGCCTTCCGTAGATTCTGACGCAGACTAGATGGTGCCGCAGTTGATGGCGCTGGCGGCATAGGACCAAATACAGCATCCGGCACCCAGCGGGGGTATTTCTCTTTGAGGGGTCTGAGTAACTTCAACTCCGCTTCAGTGGGTTTGCGTGGACCATCAAAATTGGCACTCAAATCACTGTTTGTGAAATAGCTGTTAATGCGACTGTATTGATCAAAAAAGAGCTGGCGGTTTAACCATTCAAAATCAAGCGCATAACCCAGAGCCTGACGGACACGTACATCCTGAAAAATTGGCCGGCGTAAATTCATCGCAAAGCCTTGCATGCCCGCGCCATTGTGATTCAAGAAGGCTTTTTTCAATAAGCTGCCGTCATTAAATTTAGAGCCGACATAGCCTTTGGCCCAAATCTTAGCGCGGTACTCAACTAAGGCGTCAAACTCACCCGCTTTGAATGCCTCGAGACGTACCGCATCATCACTGTATAACTTGTAAACAATCCGATCGAAGTTGTAAAAACCTACCCGCACATTCAGGGGTTTATTGACATGATCCGCCCAGTAATCAGGATTGCGTTTGAAAGTAATCGACTTTCCCGCTTTATAAGATTCAATTAAATAAGGGCCGCTGCCAATCGGGGTCTCAAAGTCCAGTTGGTCAAAGGGAATGTAAGTGCCATCCGCCCGCTTGCCCCAGTTATGCGAAAAGATCGGCATGGTTCCGGCTAGCAGTGGCAGTTCGGGATTTTGGTTCCTGAAATCAAACCGCACTTCTCTTGGAGATAAGACCACTACCTGTTGAATATCTCCGAAAGTAGTCTTATAGCGAGGATGAGCCTGCCCACTCATCAACATCTCAAAACTGTATTTAACATCTGCAGCCATGACTGGACTGCCATCTGAAAACTTTGCTTCAGGCCTCAGGCGAAATGTCACTGATTTACGATCGGCCGCAACAGCAATATCCTCTGCCAATAGGCCATAGATACTGGCCACTTCATCTGCACTACCCTCAGCCAAAGATTCAAACATCAACTCGATACCAGGGGCGGTGACGCCTCTGAGGGTGAAAGGATTGAACTTATCAAAACTGCTTCTGGACCCCGGGTTGGGTAAGGTCAGCGTGCCACCACGAGGTGCATTGGGATTAACGTAATCAAAGTGGCTAAATCCATCGGCATACTTTGGTTTTCCATACTGCGCGATTCCCTGTGAACCGTAACTTGAGATGCTAATGAGGCCGAGCACCAGGGCTATAGCCACAATCAGGCGCTGAATACAGAATAGGCGAAGGGATGAGTAAATCGGCATATATGTAACAATTGTAGATAGCAAACCACATTTGAAGCAAAGGACACTCTATGGGCTTTCTGACCGGCAAAAAAATCCTCATTACCGGCCTTCTTTCTAACCGCTCAATTGCCTATGGCATCGCTAAGGCGTGCCATCGCGAAGGGGCTGAATTGGCCTTCACCTATGTGGGTGAGCGCTTTAAAGACCGTATTGTCGATTTTGCTAAAGAATTCAATACCGATCTGATTTTTGACTGTGACGTCGGCAGCGATGAACAAATCACTGCACTCTTTAGGGATTTAGCCAAAACCTGGCCACAATTTGATGGTTTTGTACATGCCATTGGTTTTGCTCCTCGCGAAGCAATTGCTGGTGATTTCTTGGACGGCTTGAGCCGCGAGGGCTTCAAAATTGCCCATGATATTTCTGCTTATAGTTTTCCAGCGATGGCTAAAGAAGCCATGCCCATGTTGCGCGACAAATCTGCTTTATTGACGCTGACTTATTTGGGCTCGATGCGCAATGTACCCAATTACAACACCATGGGCTTAGCCAAGGCATCTTTGGAGGCATCGGTTCGCTATCTGGCAGGTTCATTAGGCCCCAAAGGAATTCGTGTGAACGGCATATCTGCAGGTCCGATCAAAACTTTGGCTGCCTCTGGTATCAAGGGCTTCGGTAAGATCTTAGATGCAGTTGAAGCAACCGCACCCTTACGACGTAATGTCACGATTGATGATGTTGGTAACAGCGCAGCCTTCCTCTTGTCTGATTTAGCTAACGGCATTACTGCTGAAATCATATACGTTGATAACGGTTTTAGCCAAGTGGTTGGCGGAATGGAAGACGCTTGAGTGTTTCACTCCGCGAAGCCCTGAAGTTTTGGGCCAAGCTAGGCTTCATTAGCTTTGGTGGTCCTGCAGGACAGATCGCAGTTTTACATCAAGAATTAGTTGAAAAGCGTCGCTGGATTTCTGAGCGGCGCTTTTTACATGCTTTGAACTACTGCATGCTTTTGCCTGGTCCTGAAGCCCAACAATTAGTAACGTATATTGGTTGGCTGATGCATCGGGGCTGGGGCGGCTTATTAGCGGGTAGTTTATTTATTCTGCCCTCACTCTTGATTTTGATTGCTCTATCCTGGATCTACCTGACTTTTGGACAGATACCGTGGATTGCGGCTATCTTCTTTGGGATTAAGCCTGCAGTCACTGCCATTGTGGTATTCGCCGCAGTTCGGATTGGCAAACGCACGATTCATAACCGCGTCTTGCAATTGATTGCACTGGGATCTTTTCTAGCCATCTTTCTTTTCAATATTTCTTTTCCCATCATCGTAGTGATTGCTGCCTTCATTGGTTGGTGGGGTAGCAAACGTTATCCAGAATATTTTCAAACGCAACAATCGCACGGGAGCAACTCAGAACACTTTGGGCCAGCCATCATCGATGACAACACCCCAACTCCCGAGCATGCAAAATTTTCCTCCGGCAAGGCGATTCGACACAGCCTGCTCGCACTTTGTTTTTGGCTTCTACCCATCGGCTTATTTTGCGCTTTGGGTGGCTGGGAAAGCCTCTATCCTCAATTGGCTTATTTCTTTACCAAGGCCGCCTTCTTAACCTTTGGTGGGGCTTATGCTGTTTTGCCTTACGTTTATCAAGGTGCAGTTGAACATTATCAGTGGCTCAGCGCAGGACAAATGATCGACGGGCTCGCTTTAGGAGAAACAACGCCAGGTCCATTAATTATGGTCGTGGCATTTGTGGGCTATCTTGCGGGATATCTCACTCATCTGTCGAGTAATCTCAATCCCTTTTGGTTCGGCGCACTTGGTGCAGTGGTAGCCACTTGGTTTACCTTTCTGCCCTCCTTCTTTTTTATCGTAGTCGGCGGTCCACTCATTGAATCGACTCACGGTAAGCTGAGCTTGACCGCACCCTTAACTGCTATCACTGCAGCGGTTGTTGGTGTGATTGCTAATTTGGGAATATTTTTTGCCTACCATGTCTTTTTTCCTACCGGCTTGAGTGGATCAATCTCTTGGACTTCAATTGTGATTTGCGTGCTATCAGCCATTGCCTTATTCAAATACCAACGCGGGGTCATTACCGTCATTGCTGGCGCCGCTGTAGCAGGGCTCTTAAGTTTTGTCATTGCTTACTGGTAAACACTAATCTAGCAAAGCCCTAAAGCTGGCACAATCGCAGCTAGATAAAAAGTCATTCGAGCTTGAAAACGGAGATCCCCATGAAGATTCGCTCATCAATATTTGGCAGCATGTTTGCACTGGTTGCCGCCACTTGTGGTCTAAGCGGAACTGCAATGGCTGCAGATACCTACCCCAATAAACCCATTACTTTAGTAGTACCTTTCTCAGCAGGCGGACCCACTGATGCAGTTGCCCGTTTAATCGCTGTGCCTATGGGCAAAGAGCTTGGCCAAACGGTGATTGTTGAAAATACTGTGGGTGCTGGTGGCACGATTGCCTCTACTCGTGTGGCACGGGCGGCTCCAGATGGATACATTCTGTTTTTGCATCACGTTGGTATGTCAACTGCGCCAGCTTTATATAAGAAGCTACCTTACGACCCCATGAAGGATTTTGAATATATTGGCCAAGTCGTTGATGTGCCAATGGTACTTCTGGGTCGGAAGAATTTTCCACCCAACAACTTTAAAGAACTTGAGGCCTATATCAAGGTCAATAAAGAAAAAGTAACGATTGCCAATGCTGGCCCAGGATCCGTATCCCAGCTTTGTGATTTGCTATTCATGTCCCGCGAGGGAGTTGAACTCACAACAGTCCCCTACAAAGGCACTGGCCCTGCCCTAACTGACCTTTTAGGCGGTCAAGTTGATTTATTGTGCGATCAAACAACGCAAACTGTCCCCTACATCAAAGACAATTTAGTGAAGACCTATGGCGTTACCACTCAAAAGCGCTTAAGCGGATTGCCTGGTGTGCCCACTCTGGATGAACAAGGTCTAAAAGGGTTTGAAGTCAAAGCATGGCATGGGCTCTATGCGCCTAAAGGTACGCCACCAGAAGTACTTGCCAGAATTAACAAAGCGCTCAAAGTGGCTCTCAATAATCCTGAGGTCAAAGCCCGCTTAGGCGAATCGAATATTGAAGTTGTCCCAATGAGCAAAGTGACTTCCGAATCTCTCAAAACTCAACTAGACTCCGAAATTAATAAATGGGGTCCCGTCATTCGTAAAGCAGGGGCTTATGCAGATTAAATATCTGACTCGACTCCATTAGTGAAAAAGCCAGCGTGATGCTGGCTTTTTTCTTGTGGCAAGATCTTATCCCGCTCTAAATAAGAATCCTGACTGCAAACGCTCGCGTCGCTTACGTTGGATAGCACCGATACAAGCAAATAAAGCCCAAATCATGAGGAAAGGATCCAATAAATAATCCCACAGGTTCGCAGACTCATGCCAATGAATCGACCACGCCAGAATAGCCAAGGCAATAATCAATGCACCCTTAGTCCACTTTGCGATTGCCAGGATGGCCGCAAATATCGACACGACCATCAAGAACCCAATACTCGCATAGCCCCACCCATAAGGATCAAACATTCCGACACCAAGCGCAAAGGGATAAAAACCAAATGCGATGACGACGATAGACACCTTAAACCCAATCGGCACAAAATGTGCTTCGGTATTTCTGGGATCAACGCGATCAAGTAAGACACTCGACCACAGTAAGAGCAAAGTGACCACACTGAGATCGCCAGTTACACCGCGGATATAGGCTGCTAGTGGCAATTGCATAAACATACCGAGCGGCCAATAAAAAAGATTGGCTAACAACAAGGCTAAGATCATTCGGGCTGCCACCGGTATTTGCGCCTCGAAGTTTCTTTGGGTCACCCAAACTATGAGTGCGGCACAAGTGATCGACATCTCGAGCAAGGCAATCGTCTGCATGATATTTTTCATTACTTAGCCTCCTCGCTGTTTGCGGACTTAGCTTGTGCATTGCTATAAGCTTGCTGAATCCAGCCAGCATCAAAACGAATATGCCGAATCTTTTTTCGATCCCAGGTATAGACCAAGTCGACTTGAGCACCATTAGCAACGATGTAAGGATAAGAAAACTCTCGGCGCTGTTCTGGTGCCAAGGCTTCATCATCCTCGAGCACATCAATGATTTGCCATTGCGCAGCTGAATGATCCTGAGCTAGCATCACCAAACGATCGCGCCCCGATTCGAGGTCATTGGCTACGAGCACTCTTAAGCCACTGGGTAACAGCACTCCCGTAATGGCAGCATTAGGATTGGCAATCGGAAGGTCGGCTTGAGCCTGCCAAGACTGGCCGGCATTTTGCGTTTCACTAACAGGGATTTGATGTACTTGGGAGCCCCCTCGGGTCTGACGGAAGTAGGCATGGGCTTTTTCAGGACCATCGATCAACACGAGTGGCTGAATCGCACTTCGGCCTGAACTCATCCGGCGCTTATCAATGACTTGATCACCATCGATTCGCAGTAACTCCCCAAACTTACCAATCCACTCGTGGTAAGCGGGTAAACCGAGGCGGCTATCTGTAAAAGAAATAGCGGGTGTTTTTACTAAGGTACTCAAGTTGGTAAACGGCGAAGTAATTAAGCGTTGTGGCTTACTCCACGTTAGCCCTTCATCAGCCGAACTCATGGTGGAGATTGAGCTACCTGCCCATCCCCCTATGGATACCGTAACAAAAAATAGTTGTAGCTGCCCGTCAGCCGCCCTAGCAGGAACAGGATTACCCAATTTGGCAATATAGCGCGCCAAAGATTTTTCAGCAGTCATCCGATCGATCACTACCGTCGGCTCACCCCAAGTATTAGTGTGTGGGTCAAATACCGCACTGTTGATCACTACATCTGCTGCCCCCTCGCGGCTACCGGCAAACCAGAAGGCTCGCAATGCGCCATCTTTAAGGGTAATCAATGAAGCCGCATGAACTGAAGCTGCGCCAGTATCGGGCAGCCAATCTGATTTGGGCTGAACCACTATCGCTTTACTGTTGTGGCTAGATTCTGGGTCAGCACTAACCAGCTCTTGTATCTGAAACGGTGCCCATGCAGGATGACTATCCAGATGCAAGAAACCGAGGACTGTTGCCAGCAATAAAAAACACAGTGCTACAACGCGCATCATCTACAAGCATCCTTAGGCAGCCCGCTGCTTAATTCATTTCCAGGCTCAACACTTGGAACGATAGCCGGACCTGCGATTAAATATTCATTCACAAAAAGATACTCCCCAATATGACCCTTTAGTATCGCCTCAATCTCTTGGGGCGTTTGTCTTGCCCGCATTTCCATACGGTGGCCAATGATATTGCAAGAGGGGCAAGCTGCTAGCTTCTCTTCAATTGATGAGTTCAAAGGGGCTTGAACCGCCACCAATGGATATTGGCCTAGTAAGCCGGTGATGTCATTTGCCTGCTGAGATGGATAACCATGTAACTGCGCCCCAGGTAATAGCAAGCGATACTCCTCGTCTTTGGCGCGATAGTCACAAGGAATCCAGACTGCTTTTTCCTGAACAGCTTCAATGGCCTGGAAATCATAGCGACCCAATGCTCCCTCCAGTGGGGCAAGACTACTGTTGAGAGCGCAATAAGAGAGAAAGCAGACAGCCAATGTCAGCGACTTACACCATTGCGTTTTGATAAGACCCAGTAATGCGCAAGTCACGCTGATGGCCATCAAGACCCAATGCCCAGAGGAGTAATGCCAGATTGGATTTTCAGCTTGGAGATTAAAGCCTACCCACGTCAGAGCACCGAGGATGATCAACTGTAGAACCAAAACAAACCGAAAGCCCCAAAAGGATAAGCGTTGCCAATGTAGCGCAATCAATGCAGCAAAGGCTGGCATCACAGGCAATAAATAGCGTCCAGAGCGTTGACTTGGCAAGCTAAAGACAATCAAGAAGGCTGCAATCAAGAGTAGTAAGAGATTTTCTTCAACGGAAAGAAAGCGCCGCTCACGCCAACATTGCCAGAGCGTGTTAACCAGAACGGCAATAAATAGACCAGCGTTGGCTAAAGTGGTGAGAATCAGCATCCAAATACTATCGCCACCTCGGAAGAGATCGAATAAGTAGTTAGAGCTTCTCGCCTGAAACTTGCCCGCGTTCTCACCCAAGACAAATTCTCTCCAAATTGCCTCAGGAGAAGGATCGAGCAAGAACCAAAGAGCAAATACACCCAAGGCCACAATCACAATCAAGGCCAACTTCAAGAGATCGCGGGTAATGAATTTAGACAGACTCCACTCACGCCAGCGCCAGTAATAGAGAGTCAGGGCAAATGTGGCTGGCACGATATAGGCAAAAGATTTAGCAAGCAATGCCAGACCAAAACATAGGGCGGCAAATACCGGGAATAGCAAACGGGAGTCAAAGGCTGTCTTACCCCAATACAACAATCCCATAAAAGGAAGGGTTAAGAAAAAGACTTCTGCGGGATCGGTTAAGAAAGGTCGACCATAACGATAGCTTGAGAAAAAAGCTAGCCACACTAGAGCAGCCAATATTCCTGTCTTTGTTTGAGCGCTAAAACGTCGCACCGCTAAAAATAAGAAGAAAGCGGTTAAGCCCGTATACAGCAGATTGGGCCACCGAAGATTCCATAGGGTCCACTGACTTGCCCAAGAGGTGCTGGCAATTCCCTGCCAAAACAGTAAGGGAGGTTTAGTATTTTTTAAGCCATCCATCTCGGACTGTAAAGGCAACCAATGACCAGAGTCTGCAGTGAGGCGCACGATATGCATATAGGGATACTCATCCCCATTCTTCGGAGCAAAGCGGCTATCTAATCCATAAAAATAGCTCACGACCGCTAATAACAGGATTAGAAGCGCGCTACGGATTGAGAAATTGCCTTGCATCCCGACAGTTTATCGGTTTTGATCGGGAGGGATAAAATGAATCCATGAATCAGAGAGACCTCAAGTGAAATCCCTCGCCTATAGCGTTTTACTATTAGCCAGCCTCAGCTCTTCTTGCTGGGCCCAAATCTCTACAGCCGATCAACTTGATCAACAGGGTTTGGCTGCTACTTGTGCCAATTGCCATGGTACGAATGGCAAGGGCTTACCCAATGCCAGCATTCCTTTAATTAGCCAATTGAGCAGCGAAGAATTACTGGCACAACTTTTAGCTTATAAATCAGGTAATCGGTCTGGCACGCTCATGCCTCAGTTAACGAAAGGCTATACCGATGCCCAGCTAGAGAGCATTGCCAATCAACTTGGTCAGAAGCCATAAACAGATGAACAATAGTCGCCGTCACTTTCTTGCTCATGGTGCTGCTGGCTTAAGCTTGCTGGGGGGATTCTCTTCTTTTGCCCGAGCCAGCTTAGATAAAGCACAGATTTTAGTGATTGGTGGTGGCTTTGGTGGCGCAACGGCTGCTAAATATCTGCGCCTGTTTTCGAACAATACGGCCAATGTCATATTGATTGAACCTAATGCGAGCTTCTTGTCTTGCCCCATGTCGAATTTTGTTGTGGCAGGTATGCGTTCGATGGCAGACATTGCATCACCCTATGACAGCCTGACCAAGCATCATGGCATCAAACTCATTCGTGATAGCGTGAGTGCGATAGACCCTGACAAGAAGACTGTCAAACTTTCTTCAGGATCGGTTATCGGCTACGACAAAGTTGTACTTTCTCCCGGCATCAGTTTGATGACGAATTCTATTGAGGGTCTTGCTAAAGCCAATCAAGCAGGCGTGACATTACAAGCCTGGAAGGCTGGTCCTGAAACGCTGATGCTCTATAAACAATTAGCTGCTATGCACGATGGTGGCGTATTCGCTATCAGTATTCCTGAAGCGCCCTATCGCTGTCCTCCTGGACCATATGAACGCGCCAGCTTGGTTGCCAATTACTTAAAGCAACATAAACCGAAGTCTAAAGTACTCATTTTGGATGCCAATCAAGACATCACCTCAAAAGGAGCGCTCTTTAAAAAAGCTTGGTCAGAGCAATACTCGGGGCTAATTGAATATCTTCCTTCACACAACGTTACTGGCGTTGATGCAAAAACCAAAACACTCCGCTTCGAAGTACAAGATGATGTGCGAGCCGATGTGTTGAATGTTTTACCAGCCATGAGTGCTGGTGAAATTGCTATCAAAACTGGGCTCGCGAATGCGAATGGACGCTGGGTCAATGTTGACTTCCTCAATTTTGAAGCCACTGCAACGAGGGATATTCATGTACTGGGAGATGCTATCCAGACAGCACCGCTCATGCCAAAGTCAGGTCATATGGCCAATCAACATGCCAAAGTAGCTGCAGCAGCCATCATTGCACAGCTGAACGATTGGCCAATCAACCCTGCGCCCGTTGTCAATAACACTTGCTATAGCTTTGTGAGCGAGCAAGCCGCCGTTCATATTGCCAGCGTTCATCAATACGATGCCCAAGCAAAAACATTTAAGTCAGTACCAGGCGCTGGTGGTCTCTCTTCCGAACCCTCTAATACAGAGGCAAGCTACGCTTGGGGCTGGGCACACAATATCTGGGCAGACACCTTAGCGTAATTGAAAGACGAAGGGCTGTAGAATCCACCTATTGAGGTAAACATTCAATGGGGATCACGCTAGAACCATGAAATTTCGGGACTATTACGAAACACTCGGTGTTGCCCGTGGCGCAACTGAAGCAGAAATCAAGACTGCTTATCGCAAGCTTGCTCGCAAATATCACCCAGATGTCAATAAAGAGAAGGATGCTGAAGAGCGCTTCAAAGAGATTGGCGAGGCCTACTCCGTTCTCAAAGATACAGAAAAGCGGGCGGCCTACGATCAAATGGGTAGCAATTGGAAGCAAGGCCAAGACTTTAGTCCTCCCCCTAATTGGAATGCCGGTTTTGAATTTTCTGATGACCCGAATGCTGGTTTTCGCGGATATGGTGGTGGCTACGACGGCGATCAAAGCGAATTCTTTGAATCTTTGTTTGGGCGAGCAAGACACCGTCAGGGTAGTCGTGGTGGCAATCCTCGCCAAGGTATGCATTTCAAAGGGCAAGATCATCACGCCAAGATTCTGATTGATTTAGCGGATGCCTATAACGGCGCCAAGCGCACGATCTCTTTGCACATGCCAGTACAAGATGCAGAAGGTCATGTCAGTACGCAAGAGCGTAAGTTAGACGTCAATATTCCGAGGGGTATCAAGGCTGGGCAGAACCTGCGTCTTAGTGGCCAAGGTGGTCCCGGCATGGGTGATGGTGGCGCCGGTGATCTCTATTTGGAAATTGAGTTCCATCCTAACCCACTTTACAAAGTAGATGGCAAAGATGTTTATCTCGATTTAGCGCTGGCTCCTTGGGAGGCAGCATTAGGCACGAATGTGAACATTCCCACACCAGCTGGCAGCACTCTGGAATTAACCATACCCCCCAACACCAAGTCGGGCCGCAAAATGCGTCTCAAAGGTAAAGGGATACCCAGTAAAGAGCCTGGTGATTTTTATGTCGTACCCAATATTGTTTTGCCTGAAGCACAAAGCGATGCACAAAAAGCAGCTTACCAAGAGCTAGAAAAAGTTTTCGATTTCAAGCCTAGATCTCATTTGAAGGGATAAGCGTATGAGCCAAACCAATATCACTTGGATTGAAAGCACTATCGTTGAAGATGAAGTCCATATGACGATCGTGGAACTATCTCACGCAGCCAGCACTCCTGAGGAACTCATCATGGATTGGGTCTCAGAGGGCGTTCTGAGTCCGGCAGGAAGCAGCCCTCAAGATTGGCGCTTTAGTGGCGACTCTTTAAAGCGAGCTAAAACTGCTGCACGCCTCACGCGGGATTTCGAAATCAATACTTCTGGTTTAGCGCTGGCCTTAGACCTCATGGATCAAATTAGCCAATTGCGCGCAGAGCTATTGCGCTTAAGTGGGCCGGCCTAAGATTCGGATTTGGCGAGTAGCAATTCCCAGCGTTGCATTTTTCGATCTAAGTCAGTATTAATCTCACTCAAGCGAGCTTGTAGGCTCGCCAATAACTCGGGCTCATTCTGATATAACTCGGGCTTACTCATTGTGATGCCAATCTCTGCCTGCTCTTCCTCTAGCGCTTCAATTTGCAGGGGTAATTGCTCCAGCTCTTGACGCTCTTTACCATTGAGCTTTTGGACTGCAATCTCGACTTTGATTGGCTTTGCCTCTGTCTTAGATTCTGGCTTTGCTTCTATTTTTGTAGGAGCCCTGCTAGCACGAATTTTGTCAGAGCGTGCCTTTTGAATCTTCCAGTCTTCATAGCCACCCTCATACTCACGCCAGAAGCCATCGCCCTCATTGGCAATAATGCTCGTTACGACGTTATCCAGAAAATAACGATCATGGCTTACTAAAAATACCGTCCCTTTGTAATCTTGCAGGAGTTGCTCTAGCAAATCGAGTGTATCGATATCCAGATCATTGGTGGGCTCATCGAGGACCAGGACATTGGCAGGTCTTGCGAACAAGCGGGCTAAGAGCAAACGATTACGTTCGCCACCCGATAAAGTACTCACAGGGGAATTGGTACGCTCTGGTGCAAACAGAAAATCGCTCAAATAACTCTTGACGTGTTTTTTATTGCCATTGATCTCAACCCACTCACTGCCCGGACTGATGTAATCCTCTAAAGAAGCATTGAGATCAAGACCTTCACGCATTTGGTCAAAGTAAGCCACTTCAATACGGGTACCCATGGTGGCCGAGCCCGAATCTGGTTGAATCGATCCCAAAATCAACTTGAGCAAAGTGGTCTTACCCGCCCCATTAGGCCCCAATAAGCCGACCTTATCGCCACGCAAAATGGTTGCCGTGAAATCTTTCACGATTGGGCGATCATAGGTTTTAGAAACATTCTGTAGATCAGCCACAATCTTGCCACTGCGATCACCTGCAGAGACGGCCAATTTAACTTGACCAATAGCATCACGACGCTCACTACGACTGGTGCGCAGTTTTTCTAGTCGAGCAATGCGAGCTACGCTCCGGGTTCTTCTAGCCTCTACACCCTTACGAATCCACACCTCTTCTTGCGCTAGCAATTTATCAGCCCGAGCATTAGCGAGAGACTCTGCGCTTAACTCTTGATCCTTCAGTACTTCATAAGCAGAAAAATTACCGGGGTAGGATCTGAGGATGCCCCGATCAAGCTCAACAATCTGAGTGCAAACGTTGTCCAAGAATGCGCGGTCATGGGTAATCAGAATCACTGAGCCCTGATACTCTTTCAGCAACTCTTCGAGCCAGGAAATCGAATCTAAATCTAAATGGTTAGTAGGCTCATCTAACAATAAGACGTCAGGCACTTCCACTAAAGCTCTGGCTAGAGCAACTCTTTTTTTGGTACCACCAGACAGGGTATTGATTTTGGCTTCTGCATCGAGATGTAAGCGGTCTAGGGTTTCATGAACACGCTGCTCCCAATTCCAACCGCTAAGCGCCTCTAATTGAGATTGAACTTCGTCAAGGCGATGATGAGAAGCATCATCCCACTCGCCTACGCTCAGTGCCTCATATTCTTCGCGCAGGGCTTTTGCTTGAGCAACACCTTTAGAAACAGCTTCAAAGATGCTTTCATTTGCGTCAAAGAGCGGCTCTTGAGGAACATAAGCAATGCGAAGACCTTGCTGATATTGCAAAAGGCCGTCATCAAGCTTTTCTATGCCAGCCAGAATCTTCAATAAAGATGATTTGCCGGTACCATTGCGCCCAATGAGGCCGACACGTTCGCCTGATTCAAGAGAAAAAGCTGTATTTGCGAGTAGATCAACGTGGCCAAAAGCCAGTTTTGCATCAGTGAGTACGATTAGAGCCATGGCAGCATTATCGCTACTTTGAAAAATGCTTCTGAATTATTGCTGCTTTAGCTCTTCTTCCAGCGTGCCATGGCAGCATCATCAGTAACTCTGGCATCAACCCAACGCCCACCTTCGGCAGTCTGTTCCTTTTTCCAGAAGGGAGCAGCAGTTTTGAGGTAATCCATCATGAACTCGCAAGCAGCAAATGCTTCGGCTCGATGCGCGCTTGTGACTGCTACTAGAACGATTTGATCCTCAGGTTTGAGGGGTCCTACGCGGTGAATAATCAAGGTATTGCTGATATCCCAGCGAGTTTTGGCTTGAGCAACGATCGCCTCCAAGGATTTCTCAGTCATACCAGGGTAATGCTCTAGGGTCATTGAATACACCTCACTACCCTCATTCATATCTCTTACAGTACCCAGAAAAGAGACTACTGCACCAACTTGCAAATCACCTTTACGAAGATTGGTAATCTCTGTGCTGAGGTCAAAGTCGGCTTCTTGTATGCGAATCATTTTTTATCCTCCGGTTACCGGTGGAAAGAAAGCGACTTCCGCATCTTCCATTAATGGCGTACTTGAATCAACCATCTCTTGATTTAAGGCACAACGAATAATCCTGTTGCCAGTGAAGACCTCAGACCACAGTGCATCTCGTTTGCAAAGATAAGCCTTGAGATCATCGATCGTCTTTACTTCTGCCGGGACATCGATACTTTCTTCAGAAACACCCAGCTTCTCACGGAGAGCAGCAAAGAAGCGTAATTGAATCTGCATAGATTAAGCGAGTAACGCACTAAAAGGGATGTACTTCACCATACTACCCGCCTCAAAGGCTTGGCCTGCCGGACAGTCAATCAAACCATCACCCCATGAGGCGCTGGTCAAAACACCTGAACTTTGATTGGGAAATAAATCTAGACCGCCTTTGCTATTGACCTTAACGCGCAAGAATTCATTACGCCGATCTGCTTTAGGCCAATTGAAATCGGCTCGCATTGGGTAGGCAGTCATCGATCCTGAATCACGCCCTTGTAATCTCAGAATGAAAGGACGAACAAAGAGCAAGAAAGTGACAAAGCTAGAAACCGGATTGCCAGGCAAGCCGATAAACCAAGCCTCTCCTGACCCTACTTGTTCTGCTTTACGAACTGCCCCGAATGCCAAAGGCTTTCCGGGCTTAATGGCGATCTGCCATAAATCTAGGCGGCCTTCTGCAGTCACTGCAGGCTTAATGTGGTCCTCTTCACCTACCGATACTCCACCAGAGGTAATAATCAAATCATGATCTTTGCTAGCTTTGCGCAAGGCCTCGCGTGTGGCATCGAGCCGATCCGGAATAATTCCCAAATCCGTCGCGTCACATCCTAATGAACGTAAGCAGGCTAACAAGGTATCGCGATTAGAGTTGTAAATACCGCCTGGCTTTAAAGGCTCACCTGGTAGAGCTAACTCATCGCCAGTGAAGAATGCGGCAACGCGTACGCGACGCTTCACATTTAAATGGGTTAAACCGGCCGAAGCAGCAACCCCTAACTCTTGAGGGCGCAAAAACGCTCCAGCCTGAAGCGCCACTTTTCCAGCACTCAGATCCTCACCGCGACGACGAATCCATTGACCTAATTTAGGGATGTAATTCACTTGCACTTGATCGGCATGACCTTCAATAAGAGTGGTGTCTTCCTGAATAATGATCGCATCCGCATTAGGTGGGATAGGTGCCCCTGTAAAAATTCGTGCAGCACACCCTGCCTCTAAAGGCTTTCCTACCGAACCCGCCGGAATCCGCTGGTTCACTTTTAGTACTGCACCCTCTTTAGCAATGTCAGCAGTTCGCACTGCATAGCCATCCATTGAGGTGTTATCCAGTGGCGGCACATCTACTAAGCTATTAACATCTTCAGCAAGCACTCTCCCAAGGGCAGCTTGCATAGCAACGCGCTCTGTTTCTGAAACTGCTCTTGCATGACTGAGTAAATGCTCAAGTGCCTGCTCAGCAGTCAGCATCGGTGGCTTATTCATAGCAGCTTAAAAATAGAATTAATTAACGTGGTCAGTAATGAAAGACTTCACTTGACCAACATCAGCATCGATATTAACGACGCGTTGTGGAAGAGACTTAATACCCTCCAAAGCTTTGGGACAGTCAGCCGGACGACCAAGCGCCTCCAGAATAGTCTCTTCGAACTTGATAGGCAAAGCAGTCTCTAATACAAGCATCGGCACTCCTGCTTGCAGATGCTCACGAGCGACTTTCACGCCATCAGCAGTATGGGTATCGATCACCACACCATAACGTTGGTCGATATCCTGAATGGTTGCAATTCGGTTTTGATGAGTGCTGCGACCAGACTGAAAACCATACTTTACCATTGTCTGATAAACCGATTCTTTGGAGAGATCAAAACCACCTTGGCTCTCTACTTGCTGAAAGAGCTTGGCTGTAGCTTGACCATCTTGGGACATCAAATCAAATACAAAGCGTTCAAAGTTACTAGCTTTGGAGATATCCATCGATGGGCTAGAAGTGTGCAAAGTTTCAGCAGACTTACGAGCGCGATAGACGCCTGTTTTATAGAACTCGTCGAGCACATCGTTCTCGTTAGTAGCAACCACTAGATGCTCGATTGGCAAACCCATCATGCGAGCGATATGGCCGGCACAGACATTACCAAAGTTACCCGAAGGGACTGTAAAGGATACTTTCTCAGCACTGGATTTAGTGGCCAACAGATAGCCCTGGAAGTAGTAGATCACCTGTGCCACTACCCTGCCCCAGTTGATTGAGTTGACTGTTCCAATCCGGTTCTTCGCTTTAAAAGAAAGATCGTTACTTACTGCCTTCACAATATCTTGGCAGTCATCAAACACGCCACCTACGGCTAAGTTAAAAATATTCGGGTCTTGCAAGGAGTACATTTGGGCCGACTGGAAAGCGCTCATCTTCCCACGTGGTGAGAGCATGAATACGGTCACGCCTTCTTTACCACGCATCGCATACTCAGCGGCGCTGCCGGTATCTCCAGAAGTCGCCCCGAGAATATTCAGTTTCTGACCAGCGCGCTTGAGTGCGTATTCAAATAAGTTACCCAGCAATTGCATGGCCATGTCTTTGAAGGCCAAGGTCGGACCATTGGAAAGACTGAGCAATCCAATCTGTGTGCCCTGCTCTTCACCCAACCAATGAATGGGAGTGATATCTTGTGCAGAGTCTGCTGCACGCCCATTGCAATAGACCTGAGCGGTATAGGTCTTGCGCAATAGAGCACGCAGGTCAGCCTCAGGAATGTCATCACAATACAAACTCAGAATCTCATAAGCCAAATCAGCATAGGAGAGGCCACGCCAGCTATCGAGTTGCGCTGTACTAATTTGTGGATAGTGCGTTGGCAGATATAAACCACCATCTGGCGCCAATCCACCCAGTAGAATTTCTAGAAAAGATTGTTGCGGACTATTGCCGCGAGTCGATTGATAACGCATCTTTAAATACTAGGATAAGTTTTCTAAACGAATCTTGGTGACTTCACCCGCGACTGTTTTCAAGCCCTGAATCTCTTGAATGGCAGCCAGCATATTTTTCTCTTTAGTTTCATGAGTCAGAATCACGAGATCCGTTTGACTCTCACCTTCATTGGCTTCTTTTTGAAGCAGAGCATCAATCGAGACACTATGTGAAGCCAAGATTTTAGTTATTTCTGCCAAAACGCCAGCTTGATCCGCCACTCTCAGACGCAAGTAGTAGCTGGTAGTTACTTCACCGATCGGTAAGACAGGAATATCTTGAACAGCATCGGACTGGAAGGCCAAATGGGGAACGCGATTTTGCGGATCAGCTGTAAGCAAGCGAGTAACGTCCACTAAGTCAGCAATTACGGCAGAGGCTGTTGGTTCAGACCCTGCACCTTTACCGTAATACAAAGTCGTTCCGACTGCATCACCAAAAACCTGAACGGCATTCATCGCGCCTTCAACATTAGCAATCAAACGCTTGCTTGGGATTAAGGTGGGATGCACACGCAACTCGATACCAGCAGGGGTTTTCTTGGCAATACCCAATAATTTGATGCGATAACCTAATTGCTCTGCGTAACGAATATCAATCGCGGAGAGTTTTGTAATACCCTCCACATGCGCTTTATCAAACTGCATTGGAATACCAAATGCAATCGCACTCATGATAGTAGCCTTGTGTGCGGCGTCGATACCTTCAATATCAAAGGTAGGGTCTGCTTCTGCATACCCTAAACGCTGCGCCTCTTTTAAGACGGTCGCAAAGTCCAAACCTTTGTCACGCATCTCAGAGAGAATGAAATTGGTAGTGCCGTTGATGATGCCAGCAAGCCACTCAATACGATTGGCAGTTAAACCTTCGCGTAGTGCCTTGATGATAGGAATGCCGCCTGCAACCGCAGCTTCAAACGCCACCATCACGCCTTTATCGTGAGCTGCCTTAAAAATCTCATTGCCATGCACTGCAATCAAAGCCTTGTTGGCTGTCACGACATGCTTGCCTGCAGCAATGGCCTCTAAGACCAAGTCTTTAGCAATCCCGTAGCCACCAATCAACTCCACCACAATATCAATTTCAGGATTGTTGATGACAGCGCGAGCATCGTTCACGATCAGTGCATGATTCCCAACCACTTCTTTTGCGCGCTCGACATTTAAATCTGCAACGGTATGAATTCGAATCCCGCGACCCGCACGACGCTGAATCTCGTCCTGATTACGCTCGAGAACAGTGAATACGCCACCACCTACAGTGCCAATACCTAACAGACCTACTTGAATCGGTTTCATGATGCCTTTGTTACGGTTGAAGAAGCCACTTTGCGGCCATGTTTATTTCGATAACGCTCTAAGAAACTCGCCAAACGTGTAATTGCTTCTTTCAGAACATCTTCATGCGGCAAGAACACCAAGCGGAAATGATCTGGCGTTGCCCAGTTAAATCCGGAACCCTGCACCAACAGTACTTTTTCTTCTTTTAACAAATCGGCAATAAATTGCTGATCATCTTTGATTGGATACATTTCAGGATCCAACTTAGGGAAAAGATACAAAGCAGATTTGGGTTTGACACAAGTCACGCCTGGGATCGCGGTAATGAGTTTCCAAGCGATATCACGCTGTCTTGCAAGACGACCGCCTTCTCCTACCAAATCATTGATGCTTTGATAACCACCTAAGGCTGTCTGAATTGCATATTGGCCTGGAACGTTGGCACACAGCCGCATTGAGGACAACATATTGAGTCCCTCAACATAATCCCGTACCATCGACTTGTCACCTGAGACCACCATCCAGCCTGCACGGTAGCCGCATGAGCGATAGTTCTTAGATAAGCCATTAAAAGTAATCGTGACAACATCTTTTGAGAGCGAGGCCAAAGACACATGCTTCTCTTGATCGTAAAGCATCTTATCGTAAATCTCATCTGCAAATAGGATCAAACCATGCTCACGAGCAATCTGCGTCAGCTCAGTTAATACTGCAGTGGAATAAATAGCACCCGTTGGATTATTGGGATTAATCACCACAATCGCTTTGGTACGTGGCGTAATTTTTTTACGGAGATCCGCTAAGTCAGGGGCCCACTCTTTTGACTCATCACACAAGTAATGTATCGGTGTGCCGCCAGACAAACTCACGGCAGCGGTCCACAAAGGATAGTCAGGTGCAGGCACTAACACTTCATCACCGTTATTGAGCAATGCATTCATGGCCAAAACAATGAGCTCAGAAACGCCATTGCCGGTATAGATGTCATCCAATGTAACGCCTTGGATTCCTTTTTCCTGGCAATACTGCATGATGGCTTTGCGAGCTGCAAAGATTCCTTTTGAGTCCGAGTAAGCTGATGCATTGCTCAGATTGCGGACCATATCCAACTGAATTTCTTCGGGGGGATCAAAGCCAAAGATGCCCACATTACCAATATTGAGCTTAATGATCTTTTGACCCTCTTCTTCCATGCGCTGAGCAAGCTCGAGCACGGGACCACGAATGTCGTAACAAACGTCTTTGAGTTTTTCTGACTTAAGGATCGGCTTCACGGTAAATTAGGGGTAAGTTCTTGAAATCTTGGAAAAAATGTCTAGCTATAATCCCTACAATTATGACAGAGAGTCCATGTGAAGCTTGAATCTGACCCCCATTCTGGAGCTAATACCGTTACCGGTTATGGCGAAGGCTATGTTGAAATCAACAAAGTTCCCTATCAGCACGCCGTACTTCTCAGCTCCAACGGTGAGATTAAGCCTTGGCCATTAGCCAGCTTTGGCGAACTCGAAGGTGAGCATTTTTCCCAAATAGCCGTCCTAAAGCCCGAACTGATCATCATCGGTACCGGTAAGCGCCAGCAATTTCCTAAGCCGGAGTTACTCAAACCTTTAATCACCGCCAAGATTGGTTTTGAGATCATGGACTCCCAAGCTGCCTGCAGAACCTACAACATCTTGGTTGGGGAAGGACGCCAGGTTTTGCTAGCGCTGATCGTTGAAGGCGCTGCATGAGCTTTAGCTCCAGAAAACCAGAGACCCTTTTAAGCCCAGCTAAGGTGCTTTTGCTCCTGGCCATCTATGCATTGATTTGGTTTGGCACACTCAACTATCGCCATCTCATCCCTTCTGATGAAGGTCGCTACGCAGAGATGGCTCGTGAGATGCTGGTCAGTGGTGATTGGCTTACCCCACGCTATAACGGCTACCAATACTTCGAGAAACCTCCTCTACAAATTTGGGCTACTGCAGTTGCATTCAAACTGTTTGGTATTGGTGATTGGCAAGCGCGTCTGTGGACAGCCTTAACAGGATTCATCACCATTCTCTTTGTTGGCTTTACTAGTGCACGCATTTATGGTGCGCGTGCCGGCTGGCTTGCAGCAGTAGTTCTCGCATCCACCCCGATGTGGATTATTGGGGGCCACTTTAATTCTCTAGACATGGGCCTCTCAGCATTTTTGGTGGCCGCACTTTGCAGTCTTTTGCTTTCGCAAACATCGAATAATCAAAACGCAATCAGACAGTGGATGTGGGTCTGCTGGATCATGATGGGTCTAGCAACACTCTCTAAAGGCTTAATTGGAGCTGCCTTACCGCTCTTGGTTTTGATCATGTATTCCATCAGTAGCTGGAACTGGAAAATCTGGAGACAGCTGTCTTTGCTTAGTGGCTTCATTCTTTTCCTAGCAATCACTGCCCCATGGTTTATTTTGGTTTCGATTCGCAATCCGAATTTTGCTGAGTTCTTTTTTATTCACGAGCATCTACAGCGCTTCACCCAAGATGCCCATAGCAGAACAGGGCCGATTTACTACTTCATTCCCCTGCTCTTGATTGGCTTTCTGCCTTGGCTCTCCCAGATGCCCGGTGCTATTGTGCAAGCTTGGAAAGAATCCAAAAGGGGCTTCTCGAGCGCTTGGTTATTGGTGTGTTGGTTTATGGTGATATTTGGATTCTTTAGCATTTCGCATTCAAAACTCCCCGGCTACATCATGCCAATCTTTCCGGCACTGGCTATGTTGGCGGGATATCGACTCAATCACAACCTAGGTCAAATGAATGCACTTAAGTTCACTTGGCAATTGCAGACCCTTACCTTTGCCGTTCTGGGAGGAATTGGATTCGCATTCTTAGATCAAGTCGGTATTCAGGCGCGCCCCGATGAAATCGCCGCTTATGCGAGCTATACCCATTGGATCATTGTTGCGTTAATTGCTTTAATTATTTTTTCTCTTCTCGCAACCTGGCAAGCTAAGCGCAATGGGCTTACTAGTATTGCTAGCTTTGCTATCGGATTTTTTCTCTGCGCCATCGTTGCAGGGACTGGCCACGAAACTTTGGGACGCGCTGTCTCTGGCGTTGATCTAGCTGAGCGAGTGAAGTCCAGCATTCCGCAAAAGGTCAATTTCTATTCCGTGCGCATACTAGATCACACTATGCCCTTCTATTTAGGCAAAACGATGATCATGGTAGAGGATCCCGACGAGCTGGAGTACGGCGTCAGTCAGGAACCCAATCTTTGGCTACCCACCCTAGATGCCTTCATCGAACGTTGGAAAGAGGATCCTAGCAGCTATGCTTTGATGGTGCCTGAGCAATACTTGCAATTACAGCAGCAAGGGCTAGCAATGCAAGAAGTAGACCGTGACTCTCGCCGAGTGGTAGTGAAACATCCTGATAGCCCACAATCTCTGCAACAATAAGACACCATGGCTGATACCCCTTTTATTCCGTTTACGCGCCCCAGCTTTGATGAGGCGACGATTGATGCCGTGGGTGAAGTATTGCGCTCAGGCTGGGTGACCTCAGGCCCTAAGTTAGCTGAATTCGAGGCAGCCCTCAGCGACTATTTTGGAGGTCGTCCTGTGCGTTGTTTTGCCAACGGGACGGCAACCATGAAGATTGCGCTCCAAGTGGCTGGCATTGGCGAAGGCGATGAAGTCATCACCACCCCCATCTCTTGGGTTGCTACTTCTAATGTGATTTTGGGTGTTGGGGCCAAACCGGTGTTTGTGGATATTGACCCAGTTACTCGCAATCTCGATCTATCCAAAGTAGCTGCTGCAATCAGCCACAAAACCCGCGCCATCATGCCGGTCTATCTAGCTGGCTTACCTGTCGATATGGATAAGCTGTACGACTTAGCTCAGCAACACCAATTGCGCGTGATTGAAGATGCTGCGCAAGCCTTTGGCTCATCTTGGAAAGGTCAAAAGATCGGCAGTATCGGTGATCTCGTGAGTTTTAGTTTTCAAGCAAATAAGAATCTGTCTACTGTTGAAGGTGGCTGCTTGGTTTTTAACAATCTGGATGAGGCAAAACTCGCTGAGAAACTGCGCTTACAAGGCGTGACTCGGCAAGGCATGGATGGCATGGATGTCGATGTATTGGGCGGAAAAGATAACCTCACCGATGTCAATGCCGTGATCGGTCTTCATCAACTCAAGCAACTACCCCAATTTCAGGCTAAGCGAACCGAGTTAGCGCGTCACTACTTTGCAAGTCTTCGTCAAGAAATCCAATCAGCAGGTCTAGAGAGTTTGCACTTAGAGCTGCCTCCAGAAAATTTCACAGATAGTAATTGGCATATGTTCCAAGTGGTTTTGCCTTTAAACCAACTCCAGGTCGATCGCGCACAAGTCATGACAGAACTAAAAGGGCTGGGCATTGGCACAGGCTTACATTACCCAGCAATCACCGGCTTTAGCCTTTACAAAAAAATGGGTTATCAGGTCAGCGATACGCCGATCGCCGAGCGGATTGGCCGATCCATTCTGACTCTGCCATTATTTCCGGGCCTCAATCAATCCGATGTGGAGCGTATCTGCAAAAGCCTGGTTGCCATCCTCAAAAAGCACGCTAAATAGTCCTTTGACGACCCCCATTCGCCATAATCGGGGCCACATGCCAAGATCAGGCAAAATTGCGGGATGACTGCGAATATAGCCACCCCAGCCAATCAGCCTCAGCTGAGCATCGTTATCCCCGTTTATAACGAGGAAGATGGCCTGCAAGCCCTCTTTGATCGCCTCTACCCCGCAATGGATCGTGTGGCGGCCAAGCACCAACTTGCCTATGAAATCATTTTCGTGAACGATGGCAGTAAAGATCGCTCTGCTGGCATGCTGAGCAAGCAATTTGAGCTTCGCCCAGACCAAACCCGTGTTCTCTTATTTCACAGCAACTTTGGTCAGCATATGGCCATCATGGCTGGCTTTGAATACGCCCAAGGGGATTACATCATTACCTTGGATGCCGACCTGCAAAATCCTCCTGAGGAGATTGATGCCCTAGTTGTCGAGTTACTCAAAGGACATGACTATGTTGGCACGATTCGCGCTGATCGTCGCGATAGTTTCTTCCGAAAATTTGCTTCCCGCATGATGAATCGTCTGCGCCACAGCATTACCCACATCACCATGACAGATCAAGGCTGCATGCTCCGTGGCTATAGCCGTCGAATTGTGGACTTAGTTCGTCAATGCGATGAGAGTAATACTTTCATTCCTGCCCTTGCTTACACCTTCGCTGCTGATCCAGTTGAGATTGTCGTCAAGCATGAAGAGCGCTTTGCTGGCGAATCCAAATATAGTCTCTATCAATTGATTCGCTTGAACTTTGATTTAGTGACCGGTTTCTCTGTCATGCCACTCCAGATCTTTTCGATCCTAGGCATGCTCCTGGCTCTGGCTTCCGGTATTTTGTTTATCTATCTGCTAGTACGCCGCTTCTTGCTGGGGGCTGAAGTTGAGGGTGTATTTACCCTCTTTGCACTCACCTTCTGCTTGATCGGTGTAATGCTCTTTGGCCTGGGCTTAGTCGGTGAATACATCGGGCGTATCTACCAACAGGTTAGACAACGTCCTCGCTATGTTGTTAAAACTGTTCTCGAGAAAAAATAATTGCGTGCAGTCGTCTTTGCCTATCACGATGTAGGCGTCAATTGCTTACAGGCATTGCTGGATGCAGGCATTCAAGTGGATCTAGTGCTCACTCATCATGATGATCCACATGAAAATATTTGGTTTGGCAGTGTGGCTAGACTCTGTGAAGAAAAGCAGATACCTTACATTCAGCCTAGCGCTAGCGAATTGTTAAGCCTTACTCCAAAACTCCAAGCGCTTGCACCAGACTACCTCTTTTCTTTTTACTATCGCTACATGATTCCGGCAGATATTCTGAGTTGCGCCAGAATCGCGGCTCTGAATATGCATGGCTCGTTACTACCAAAGTACCGCGGTAGAGCGCCGGTGAATTGGGCAATTCTGCATGGCGAATCTGAAACGGGTGCGAGCTTACACATCATGGAAGCCAAACCCGATGCGGGCGATATTGTTGGTCAAGTAGCAGTAACAATTGGTCCCGATGAAACCGCAACAGATGTATTTGCCAAAGTGAGCAAGGCCGCAGTAGCGGTTCTCAAAAGCGTACTCCCCCAGCTGATTCAAGGCCAAGTTCCTCGCAAACCCAATCTTTTGAGTGAGGGTAGTTATTTTGGTGGACGCAAGCCTGAAGATGGGCGCATTCATTGGGCCCAGACCGCTCAGCAGGTCCATAACTTGGTCCGTGCGGTGGCACCCCCTTATCCTGGAGCCTTTACCGACTTTCAAGGACAGACACGGATTGTGGCAAAAACCCATTTGGGCGGGACATTTCCTCAGGGGCTGAATCTTCAGACTCCGGGAGTCCAACTGGTTGATAATCGGGTATTTGGTATCTGCGGAGACCAACGGGCTCTGGAAATTCTAGAGTGGTATCCCGCAAACAAAACTTCATGAAAACGGGGCAGTAAGAAGATGAAAAAAGTACTCATTCTGGGTGTTAATGGCTTTATCGGCCACCACCTCTCCAAGCGGATACTGGAGACAACTGATTGGGATGTCTATGGCATGGACATGCAAAACGATCGCTTAGGTGATTTGATCAACCATCCACGCATGCATTTCTTTGAGGGTGACATCACTATCAATAAAGAGTGGGTTGAATACCATATCCGTAAGTGCGATGTGATCCTGCCCTTGGTGGCAATTGCGACCCCAGCAACTTATGTACAGCAGCCACTGAAAGTGTTCGAGCTCGACTTTGAGGCGAACCTACCTATCGTGCGCTCCGCCATGAAATACAAAAAACATTTGGTCTTTCCTTCAACCTCCGAAGTCTATGGCATGTGTGAGGACAGCGAGTTTGATCCCGGCACATCCAATTTGGTTTATGGTCCGATTAACAAACCCCGTTGGATTTATGCCTGCTCCAAGCAACTCATGGATCGTGTGATTTGGGGTTACGGCATGGAAGGTCTACGTTTCACCCTGTTCCGTCCGTTCAACTGGATTGGTCCTGGACTAGACAGCATCTACACTCCAAAAGAAGGCTCCTCACGGGTAGTAACCCAATTCTTGGGTCACATTGTTCGTGGTGAACCAATCAACTTAGTAGATGGTGGCGCTCAAAAAAGAGCCTTCACTTACATTGATGATGGCATCGATGCTTTGATGCACATTATTGCGAATAAGAACGATGTTGCTAATGGCAAGATCTATAACATTGGCAATCCTAAAAATAATCACTCTGTGCGCGAACTGGCAAATCAAATGCTCGAGATCGCCAGAAGTATTCCGGAGTACGCCAAGACTGCTAAGGAAGTGAAGATCGTTGAGACGACTTCAGGCGCCTACTACGGCGAGGGCTACCAAGATGTCCAGAACCGGGTTCCGGCAATCGACAACACCATGGCTGAATTAGGTTGGAAGCCCACCACCACCATGACCGATGCGCTCAAGAATATCTTTGAAGCTTATCGCTTGGATGTGGATAAAGCCCGCCAGCTCGTCGACTCAGAATAATTCTCGAGGTCCATGGCAAAAATTGCTCTCAAGGTTGATGTTGATACCTTACGCGGTACGAAAGAAGGCGCACCAAATCTAGCGCGTCTTTTTCAGCACTATGATCTTAAGGCTACCTTTTTATTTAGCTTAGGGCCTGACCATACCGGCTGGGCCTTGAAGCGCGTCTTTCGTCCGGGCTTTCTGAAAAAAGTCAGCCGCACCTCAGTCTTAGAGCACTACGGTCTCAAAACATTGCTGTACGGGGTATTGCTTCCGGGCCCTGATATTGGCAAGCAAGCAGCTCATCAAATGCGCGCAATTGATCAGGCGGGTCATGAGACTGGGATCCATACTTGGGACCACGTTGCTTGGCAAGACGCCGTTCGTAATCGCGACCCCCAGTGGACTCATGCACAAATGCAAAAGAGTTGGGATCGTTTTGTGGAGATCTTCGGCCATCCTCCAGTCACTTACGGTGCAGCTGGCTGGCAAATGAATGAAGCTGCGTTTGAGCAACTCGACCAATGGGGTATCCGCTACTCTTCCGATGGCCGATCCGAACCCAACCTGATGCCCTACCGCTTAGCGCTTCCATCAGGCAAAGCAAAACACGTTCAATATCCGACTACGCTTCCGACTTTTGATGAGCTGATTGGCGTTGACGGGGCCTCAGAACTCGATGCCGTAAAACAAATACTGGCCATCACTCAAAGCAACCCTAACGACCAAGTCTTTACTTTGCATGCTGAACTTGAGGGCCAAAAACTGCTCCCCGCTTTTGAAGCCCTTATTCGGGGCTGGCTAGAGCAGGGTCACGATTTAGTCACCATGGGAGAGTTACATCAATCATGGGTAGCGACAAAACAGCTTGATAAGATAGCGGTAATGCCCCTGGTTTGGAGTGAGATCCCCAATCGGAGTGGTGAACTCATCGTACAAACCCATTGATAATTAAGAGAGACTAATATGACTGTAAGCATCGGCCAAACCATTCCTAACTGTGCCATTCCTGCTACTTCAGGCCTGACCTTTACCCCAGAATCTGCCCAGGGCAAAAAATTGGTGCTCTACTTCTATCCTAAAGATATGACTCCAGGTTGCACCGCTGAGTCTGGTGAGTTTAGAGATCATATTGAGGCCTTTAGCAAAGCCAATACCTTAGTGGTTGGCGTCTCCCGTGATAGCCTCAAATCACACGATAATTTCCGCAGTAAATTAGGCTTACCGTTTGAATTGGTTGCCGATACTGAAGAGCAGCTTTGCCAGATCTTTGGTGTCATGAAGATGAAAAACATGTACGGCAAACAAGTCCGTGGCGTAGAGCGCAGCACCTTTCTTTTTGACGCTTCAGGCAAGCTCGTTAAAGAGTGGCGTGGCCTCAAAGTTCCAGGTCATGTGACAGAAGTATTACAGGCTGCTCAGGCAATTAAATAAATTTGCTGCAGGCGCTTGCAAAGCTCTGAATTTGGGGTAAAGTATTTACATGCACCGTAAACGACGGGAAAGTCTGACAATCCGTTTGAATCATCAGCCTGAAGACTCTAGAGCAGGCGCGGTAAATAACCCCCTCTTTTTTGTATCCAGTTTCATCACAAACCGTCAATGCAAATCGCTTGGCGGTTTTTTCTTTTAGGAGAGCTGCATGCCATTGCCACCCATCCCAACTCAAATTGCTGGTCAAGTGAAGTTGAGCGCTAAAGACACACCCGATTTAAAGAAACGTCCTGCTCCAGCAAAACCGGTTGTGATGGAAAATCATGCACCCGATTGGGCTCATGATGATGAGGTTGATTTATCTGCTGCTGAGGAAGCTCTGGAGAAGATTAAAAGCGATCATCGTCCAGCACAAATTCAACGTACTGAAGCAAAAGCGCCAGCCCCCGAAAAGCCAAAGCGGATCATTCGCACTGGCCCTCCTAGCTTATTCGTGCTCGATACCAATGTCTTGATGCATGATCCAAGCTCGCTGTTCCGCTTCGATGAGCACGATCTGTTTTTGCCAATGACTACCCTAGAGGAATTGGATAATCATAAAAAGGGGATGACGGAAGTAGCACGCAATGCCCGCACCGTCAGTCGCTCACTCGATCAACTGGTTGCTGGCACCAATGGATCACTGGATGAAGGTATTCCGCTGAACAAACTGGGCAATCAAGATGTATCCGGTCGTCTCTATTTCCAGACCAAGCTATCTACCCAAGCTTTGCCAGAAGGTCTACCTGAAGGTAAAGGGGACAACATGATTCTGGCGGTCGTGAGTGAGTTGCAAAAAACTCGCCAGGGCCAAGAGGTGGTGTTGGTTTCTAAAGATATCAATATGCGCATCAAGGCTCGCGCCTTGGGATTACCAGCAGAAGATTATTTCAATGACCAAGTCTTAGAAGACCGTGACCTGATGTACTCCGGCGTGATGACATTGGCTGCCGATTTTTGGCCCAAGCATGGCAAGTCGATGGAGAGCTGGGCAGACTCTAAGTCGGGCACGATGTTCTATCGTGTGACTGGCCCAGCTGTCCCAAGCATGCTGGTGAATCAGTTTGTCTATCAAGAAAATCCTGACGGCTCCACACCGTTCTACGCCCAAGTCCGCGAGATCAACGGCAAGACCGCCCTACTACAAACATTAAGAGATTTTTCTCATCAGAAAAATAATGTTTGGAGCGTGACTGCCCGCAATCGTGAGCAAAACTTTGCGATGAACCTACTCATGAATCCTGAGATCGATTTTGTAACGCTCTTAGGTCAAGCGGGTACAGGTAAAACCTTGTTGGCCTTGGCTGCTGGACTGGAGCAAGTACTAGATAGCAAGCGTTATAACGAAATCATCATCACCCGCGCTACCGTTCCAGTAGGTGAGGATATCGGCTTTTTACCAGGTACCGAAGAGGAGAAAATGCAGCCATGGATGGGTGCCTTTGACGATAACCTTGAAGTGTTGCATCGCAATGATGACAATGCTGGTGAATGGGGTCGCGCTGCTACTCAAGAGCTCATTCGCTCACGCATCAAAGTCAAGAGCATGAACTTCATGCGTGGCAGAACCTTTGTGAGTAAGTTTGTCATTATTGATGAAGCGCAAAACTTAACTCCCAAACAAATGAAAACCTTGGTTACCCGCGCAGGCCCAGGAACTAAGATTATTTGCTTGGGCAATATTGCCCAGATTGATACGCCTTACTTAACTGAAGGATCTTCGGGTCTGACCTATGTTGTCGATCGCTTTAAGGGTTGGCGTCATGGTGGCCACATTACCTTAGCTCGGGGCGAGCGCTCCCGTCTTGCGGATCATGCTGCAGACGCACTCTAAGTCAAATCAATCATGCCGCACCCTTGTGGGGTGCGGCATTTTTATTTGCACCCTACTAACGCTATCAGGCTGCAGCACTTTCTCAGGCTCCAGTACCAGCGGTAAATACTCCAATCCCAAGCTCGCTCAATTCAAAAATGATACGAGCGTAGGTACAGAAGATATCTCGATTGCCGCCGTCGGTTTAGTGGGGGTTCCTTATCGCTGGGGCGGAAATAATCCCAATGGTGGCTTTGATTGCAGCGGCTTAATTAACTATGTTTATCTCAAAGCTGCCAGCATTAAGTTGCCGCGTACTATCCAAGAGATGAGCAACAAAGGCCGTAGTGTTGACAATCAACCCCCTGCTCCAGGTGACTTAGTATTCTTTAATACTACTGGTGAAAAATATTCCCATGCAGGCATTTATGTAGGTCAAGGGCGTTTTGTTCATGCGCCCAGTGCCGGTGGCACGGTGCGGTTAGAGCAAATTGAAAGCCCTTACTGGGCAGCACGCTTTACAGAAGCGAGAAGGTTTACCCTCTCAAATCAGCGCAGCAATTAAAACGGCTCGTAGCCACCAGAGGAATAGCCGATGGATCCTAATGCCAAGTTATCGAACTTGGTATACGGACCTTGCCAGCTCAGGCGGATTGTCCCAATTGGACCATTACGCTGTTTGCCGATGATGATCTCTGCCATACCTTTATCTGTGGTGGTATCCGGGTGATAAACCTCGTCACGATAAATAAACATGATCAAGTCAGCATCTTGCTCGATCGCTCCAGACTCTCGCAAGTCAGACATGATAGGGCGCTTGTTAGGGCGTTGCTCAAGACCGCGGTTTAACTGAGACAGAGCCACTACAGGGCATTGCAATTCTTTTGCAAGCGACTTTAATGAACGGGATATCTCAGAAATTTCAGTAGCTCGGTTTTCAGAACTGGAGCCACCACTACCACTCATCAGTTGCAAATAGTCAATCACAACCAAGCCGAGTGTGCCACCAAAGTTTCTGGCAATCCGTCTAGCGCGTGCACGCAATTCCAGACTTGATAAAGAGCCCGTTTCATCAATCAGAATTTGGGTATTACTGAGGCGGGCAATGGCATCAGTCACACGAGGCCACTCATCGTCTTGCAATTTACCAGTCCGCATCCGGCTTTGGTCTACCTTGCCTACTGAGCCAAGTAAACGAGAGGCCAATTGCTCGCCCGACATCTCCATTGAAAAGACTACGACTGGCAAACCTTCAGAAAGCGCTACATTCTCAGCGATATTCAATGCAAAAGCCGTTTTCCCCATTGAGGGTCTGCCGGCCACAATCACCAAGTCACCTTTTTGCAAACCACTAGTTTGCTTATCTAAATCAATAAAGCCTGTAGCAATACCAGTAATGTCGCTACCGCCTTGACGGTTATATAACTCGTCGATGCGTGCAACAACAGATTTCAGCAAGGGCTCAATCTCGAGCCAATCGTTTTTACGATTGCCTTCTTCACCGATCTGCAAAATGCGTGACTCTGCTTCATCCAGTAAAGTCCTCACCGATCGTCCTTCAGGCACAAAAGCCGAATTCACAATCGCGTCGGAGACTTCGATTAAGCGTCGCAGAATACTGCGATCACGTACGATATCAGCGTAACCTTTGATATTGGCCGAGCTAGGTGTGTTCTGCGCTAGAGAATTCAGGTAATCGATACCCACCAGATCACCGCCCTGCTCTGCCTTTACAGCATCGTGCACGGTAATCACATCAGCTGGTTGATTCTCACCAATCAGACGTGCCAGCACCTTGAATACCAAGGCATGTTCAGGACGGTAGAAATCTTGATCTGTTAATACACCACCTAAGCGATCCCAGGCGGTGTTATCGAGTAGCAGACCGCCGAGCAATGATTGCTCGGCTTCTACAGAGTGAGGCGGGACTTTTAAAGCCTGCAGGGCTGAGTCCCCAGAACCCGTCATGCCAGGATTCAGCGTAACGGAACGTGAGCGGGATTCAGCCATGAGGCTAGTTTACAGTTCTAAAACTTAAGCTTGCTCGCCAATGACACGAATGGTGATATCAGCCACTACATCGGTATGAACTGCAACCGCTACTGGGTGATCACCAACCATTTTCAATGGGCCAGTAGGCATACGAATAGATGATTTTTCGATCTCAAAACCTTTGGTCTTCAAAGCATCAGCGATGTCATGGTTAGTGACTGAGCCAAACAAACGTCCATCCACACCTGCTTTTTGACCGATTTCCAAAACAAGATCTTTCATCTTGACGCCAACTGCTTCAGCAGCAGCCAATTTCTCAGCGGCCAACTTTTCCAATTCGGCACGACGTACTGCAAAGTCAGCAATCGCAGCTTCAGTAGCACGACGGGCTTTTCGTTGTGGGATCAAGAAATTGCGAGCGTAGCCATCTTTAACACGAACAACGTCGCCAAGATTGCCCAAATTGGTTACTTTTTCTAAAAGAATAATTTGCATAATGGGCTCCTAATTATTTCTTGTGTTGATCTGAGAAAGGCAACAGAGCCAAGAAACGGGCACGCTTGATAGCGGTGTCCAATTGACGCTGATACTTTGCTTTTGTGCCGGTCAAACGTGCAGGAGTGATCTTTGCGTTTTCAGCAATGAAGTCCTTCAAAGTGTCGACATCTTTGTAGTCAATCTGCTCAACACCAGCAACGGTAAAACGGCAATAACGCTTACGCTTGAACAATGGGTTCTGAGCGGGCTTCTTTTTGAAATCGGGTTTCTTTCCAAACGCCATGATGATTCCTCTTTAATCTTTCAATTGAATATGGGTAATGTGGAAAACGAGTCTTTGATTACGTAAGGTCTTGGGGGCTAAAAATCCTTCAAACACTGCCTCGATTCCTAAATCCATTTGCTCTATACCCTTTTGAATTGGGCCAATTGCAATGGCTTCGACACTCATCTGAATTTTCCGCGCTACTCCTACTTCGTTAGCTTCACCAGCATGTTCTAGCTGGCAATGCATCACTGGTATTCCAGCGGGGGTAAATCGAATTGCGTCTTTAGCAACCAAGCGTGCAGTAAGGGTGAAATGATTCAACGCCGTTCCGCC
>Ga0364867_10128_pt1 | contig 49109 bp, 56 predicted proteins | sample ExccelAu500001D4_3_FD_206915 | JGI IMG/M metagenome (GOLD analysis project Ga0364867, IMG submission 206915) | Enriched cells from Trout Bog Lake Hypolimnion, Wisconsin, USA - BchlTB.Aug13.5000.01.D4 | ecosystem: Environmental > Aquatic > Freshwater > Lake > Hypolimnion/Profundal zone | place... | reverse complement strand
GTGATTTAAGTCGACTTATCAAAGCGCAACTACGAGAAGTTGATCACTTTGGGAGAGTTGGGGGCGAGGAATTTCTAATCACCCTACCAGATACTACTGAAGCTCTGGCAAAAGAAATTGCTGAAAGAGTAAGGTTAATTGTAGAAAACCATACTTTCCACACAAAAGAAGGAGCGCCGATCAAACTCACCATTAGCCTTGGTATAACAATTATGAATCCTGTTGATAAAGAATTTATCAACTGCCCCAGCAGTCACGCAATTGAAATGCTCTATAAAAGGGCAGACAAGGCAATGTATCAAGCAAAAAATGCCGGTCGAAATCGAATTGCCGTTTGGGATGGCCTTAAAACGGAAATATCAACTCTTCCATCACATAGCGATAAAAGTAATTAGGCCCTAAAAATCCTGCTGATTTTCCATATCCCGCACGAGTCTTAAAATAATACTCTTTGGATGCCACTGGACTTGTAGCCGCCAACTCATATAGCTGAGTAGTGGTGCTCGGATCCTGATTGACGGTTTGACGCCCCACTCCAACCGTGCCACTCAAAACCCAACCCTCAATACGCCTCCTCATGCCAAACGCAACCATAGTCTCGCTATAACTTGATGGATTAAAGTAATTATCAGAGACGCTCGTGTTGGTATCTCGAAATTGCCGATATCGAATTTGTGCCGTTAAACCGTAATCAGGCAACAAATCGTAAATTACTTTAGCCCTAACTGTTGGCCTGGTGTTGGTATCTGAAAAGTACATATTCCCACCCATCACAACGGCCGATAAACGCTCTAAAATTTGCTGCTCAATACTAATGCCACCAAGCGTGTAATAGATTCCATTGCTTAAAGAATTTTGTGTCTCCACACGATCTCGATTTACCATCACCTCGGCCTTTGTGCTATCCGTTACCCGAAATCCATACTTACTATCTGTAGTAACTAACTGATGACCATTTTCAGTGTTGTAACCCACATTCAGGTCGTATCCTAGAGCAGTGCGAGGATTGATTGCTTTAGTCAACAACGTATATTGCTCACCCGTTGAATTCCAGCTCCCCTGAGTAAAGTAGTTGTGCTGATATGTAATACCCGTGTATTCTTCGCCATGCTCATATAAAGGCAAATAGCCTGCTCGATATTTATATGCGGAAAATCCTTCACTATCAGAGCCAAAGTAAATATCCGGCACTGTAATGGCCTGCCTCATGCCCCCGGCTTCCTCTTCGGCGCCCACCTGAAAAGACAATAAGCTCACCGAACTAATTAATAACGTTAGCCAAATTTTCTTCACTTTGTTCCCCATGTCTTCCGCAAATTGAGAAACTCTGAGAAATAACCATAAACACAAGCTGGCTGAAGCACCAGCCCATAGGCAAATACATAAAAAATAAATCCTAAAATGTTTTTTCTTACCTTTAATTGTTCTTGATTAAACATTCCACGCCCCTTTAGATACATTTGCCAGTTAAGTAAGAACGCCATCGGAAGAAGCGAGAGCGTCATTGGGCCAACAATCCAAAAAACACCGAAGCAGGCTAAAACCAGCCCAGGCAAAAAACCGAATACATAAGCGATATCCATCAGCGGGAACATCACATTCCACCAAACATATAGCGTTGTTAGTCGTGGCCTAATAAGAATGGCTGGGTTTTCTCTAAAAGCCTCTATTAAACCCCTAGACCAACGCTGCCTTTGTTTAACAAATTTCTTGAGCGTGTTGGGACAATCGGTAAAAGCTATGGCATCCTCCGCATGACCTATGCGATACCCCTTAAGCAACATTTTCCAAGTCAAAACAATATCTTCGCCAACCATTTCCGGCCAGCCGCCAAGCTCAACTAAGGTCTTACGATCATACAAAGAGAAAGCACCTTGAGCCACGAGGGTTCCTTGAAACAGCGATTGAATACGCTTTATTGATGCAATGCCTAAAAAATAATCCCACTCCTGCGCTTTGGTAATCCAGTTTTCACGTGAATTGCGAATCAGGACTTCTCCAGCAACCGCCTTGGTATTGATTGGGTCAGAAAGATAACGCCCCACCAAATGCCTTACACCATCCCTAAAAATATAACTGTCTGCATCAATGGAAATAACAATATCTGTGGAGCATCCTGCCAAACCATGATTTAATGCCGATGCTTTTCCGCAATTGCTTGGTAAATCAATTAACTCTAAGTTGAGATAATCACCCTGAAGCGCCACAACAACATCTCGTGTTTTGTCAATTGAGCCATCATTAATAACGATGATTTTTATTTCTGATGGATAGTCCTGCTGAAAAATTCCAGACAGAGTGGAGCCAATAGACCCCTCTTCGTTATAAGCGGCAATTAGAATGGTGACTGGCGGATAGTGCTGGTCGACAATAATCTTGGGTCGATGATCTAGCAGCAAAGCCGTGGCCACAAAAGCGTTCATAAAGCCAGGGACGATGGCAATAAAAGTGATAATGAAATACGCTGGAAATATTCCTATTTCACTACTTAAATCGGAATACCATGGCTGCGAATACCAAAAGCAAAGCCCCATCCAACACAAGGAAAAAAACAGCGCGGCAAGGTACTTTATCTTGACTGAAAAATACAAAATACCCCCCGCTAAAAAGATTAACTCAACATCCTCGGTTATTTTATAAGGCTAATTGATTAAAAAAATATTAGTCATAAGCCTTCCGATGGTTAAATTTTGATTCAAATCAAGCCATATGCCATGGATCGAGCAAGGACTGATCAATCCCCCCAGGGATATTTATAAACTCACAATGACGCATGATCTAAAAATGCACACCTCTTTAAATTACTAGCCGGGATTAGCCGCCTTAAGACCCAAAAGGATCTCCATAAATATCCTGCAATGACGCACCATTCAGATATGCCTTTCTTTTGCCGGCATGAACCATATGCGAATTACCGCATAAATAAACTCTCCAGCCACCTAACTCATCATGCTTAGCCATCGCGATATCCAATGCCCTGCCAGATGCTTGGATCCCCGACACCTCCCCACGCGAAACACAGGGGTAATAACTAAAATTTGGATACCGCTCGGCAAGAGCAAGTAAATCGCTCTCGAGGTAGAAATCCCTATTGTCACTAACACTGTGATAAAGATGAATGTGCCCAGAATGGCTTTGAATTAATGCATCCCGCGCAACTCCATATAAGGCGCCCAATCCTGAGCCAGTTGCAATAAGCAACATATTTTGATTTGGTTTGTCGCCAAGGTAAAAAGAATTTCCAATAGATTCAGAGATTGCTATCTGATCACCAATTGATAAGTCCTCACAAATCCAATTACTCAATTGGCCGCCAGGTACTCGGCGAATATTCAGAAAGATTTCAGCGTCGACAACTGGAACACTGACTAATGAATAACATCTAAAGGTATCTTGTGCGCCATCCTTATAAAGTCGTAAAAACTGCCCAGCTTTGTAGCTATAAGAAGCAGTTGGTCTGAGCCACAAGCCGAAGACGCTCTCATTAAGCCATTCCATTCTTGAAATGATTGCAGTGATTTTGCTAAAGCTGGAATTTGGAAGAGAGACTTCAATATCCTCCTCGGGAATACAAGCGCATGCCAAAAAATGATTTTGACTAATCAGGGTGGGTTTTAGACCAATTTGAGATTTCTGAGGAATAGAACCCTTGTCCGCCTTCATTATGCAGCTCTGACAAACCCCCGATCGGCAAGATGAAGGAATGTGAACACCATGCTCTTCCAGGCAATCCAATACGGATTGGTTGGAGCAGTCATATGACTGCTCCTGATACCAAATGCTAGGCACTCCTAGACCAGATTACTTGCAAAGCACATCGTTGCGCGTACTTTCCGCAATAGCCGCAGCTTGAGCAATCAAATGATCTGGCACGTTGAGCTCTTTCAATGTGCCACCCAAATGCTCCATTACCGCATCAAAATGTGAATCATTCAAACCGCGAGCCACCAAATGAGCATGGCCTTTACGCATATCGGCGCCGCTGTAATGATTTGGACCACCAAACGCAACTGTTAGGAATGATTTTTGTTTTGCGGCTTGCTTATCCATGTCAACACCTTCAAAAAACATGTTGATGCGATCGTCCTTTAGAACCTTGCGATAAAAAATATCCACCGCCGCATTTACTGCTGCTTCTCCACCGATTTCCTCGTATAAACTCATCGCCCACTCCTTTTTATCTGTTATTAATATGTGTATTACCACTGTACGCCGAACTTCCATAAAGATGTACAATAAATACATCTTATTTGAATCTAAAAGATCTTGTCAAGATCTTTTGGAAACTTTAGGCGCCAAAGAAAGAAACTCAATACAATTAAAGCTGACTACCCAGAAACCCCTAGGACTGCCGTATGCGCCTGACTGTTTACACCGACTATTCATTACGAGTCTTGCTCTATTTAGCCAAACATCCCGATAAGTCTGTAACGATTTCAGAATTGGCTGACTTTTATCAAATTTCACGAAACCATCTGGTTAAGGTAGTGCACCACTTAGGTTTGGCTGGGTACATTCATACAACCAGAGGCCGCACTGGTGGCATCACACTGGCTAAAACGGCCGATAAAATTCGCATAGGCGATGTCATTCGAGCAACAGAGCCCGATTTAGATCTGCTGGAGTGCTTTAACCCCTCGACAGATCAATGCGTCATTACCAATGCCTGTCGCCTCAAAGGCGTCTTGAAGAAAGCTCAGATTGAATTCATGAACAACCTGAATAAAAATACCTTAGCCGATCTTGTAAAACCAAGCAAAAAGTTGGCAGCTGTAGAGGTCAAACTCATTCCCACCAAATTCAAATAAGCAGCCTTCAGAATGAATCCAGAAATTAATTTTCAAGACTTGGTTAACTCTTTTGGAGATGGCGTAGTCATCTCGGATGCAAATGGAATCATCTTTTATTGGAATGCGTCTGCTGAGCGCATCTTTGGATTTACCGCACTAGAGGCCATGGGGAAAAATTTAGGCCTCATCATTCCCGAGCGACTACGTCAACGCCACAATGAGGGATACGATCACTCAATGGAAACGGGCACGACCCGCTATGGCGATAAGTTGCTCACAGTGCCGGCTCTACATAAATCAGGAAAGCCGCTATCCATTGCCTTTACGGTGTCTATGTTGTTCGATGAAAATCATAAAGCCTGTGGAGTAGCCGCCGTCATCAGGGATGATGCTGCGAGATTTTCCGAGGAGAGAGCGCTCAAAAAACGCATTGCTGAGTTAGAGGCCGCTAACGCCAATCCATACAAAGCTAAAAATGAATAATTTAACCATCGCACGCGCCATCCATGTATTAAGTATCATTATTTGGGTTGGTGGTGTTGGTTTTGTAACGGCGGTATTAATACCGACAATTAGACGATCTACCTATAAAAAAGAGCAATTGTCCATATTTAATGCTATTGAAAATCGCTTTGCATTAATCGCTAGATTTGCGGTTGCGTTTGCGGGTATCAGTGGCATCTATATGGTTTATGCATTAAATGCCTGGGATCGATTTACTGAAATTCGATATTTCTGGATGCATGCCATGGCCTTGCTTTGGCTGATGTTTGCAATCGCTCTTTTCATCATTGAGCCTTTTTTCTTTAAAAATCATGGTCGCATCGTCAAAGAAGATTGCGCACTTACCAATCTTCGTAAAACTGAAATAGTTCATTGGATTATTTTTATCTTAAGCCTCTTCACCATCTTCGTTTCGGTATTGGGTGCCCATGGGCTGCTTTACTAAATCAGAACTAATCATTATTGGGCACTAAAACCCTGATTGATGCTCTCGTGGTCTATGGCCTATTGAAAACCTTCAGGGATACGCATGTCTCAAGAAGAAGAGTGCGAAGGCGACTTACATCACCTCAATTTCTAGGCGGGCTTTAGTCAATGTCGAAGTTGCTAATTTAGCGCAATTTCACATCTATTCATTCCTTGGTCTTTGATAGAAACCGATCCCGAAGCAATGATTGATGTTGACTGAAAAATACAGGCACAATTATTGAAATGAAACCAAATCTTTTACGTCACGGTATGAACCTCTGGCCACCCTTCTGGGGTGCGGGAATTAGGGTTGAATATATTTCCAGCGACTATAGAAAAGCTAAAGTCATTCTAAAGGATAGGCTAATAAACCGAAATATTGTAGGAGTTCATTTTGGTGGGAGTCTATTTGCAATGACTGATCCATTTTTCATGATTATGTTTTCAGAAAACTTAGGTAGCGGCTATGTTATTTGGGATCGGGCGGCGAAAATTGAATTTCTTAAACCGGGCAAAGGGAAGCTTGTGGCCGAATTTGAAATAACTCAAGTACAAATTGATGAGATTGCTAACCAGTCAGCTTCCGGTGAAAAGGTTCTAAAAGATTTCACAGTAGATGTTAAGGACAGCGCGGATGACATAGTTGCGCGTATTACTAAGACTCTTTATGTGCGCAAGAAAAGAACCTAGGCTAGGGCCAAAAAATCGATCTCTCTAAATTTTTGGGTCGAGGATATGCATTTCACCTTCAACCCAAGACTCAAGTTCCGATTGCAACTCATCCTCTGTTTTGCCAGCAACCTTAATTACAGGACCAATTGAAACGGTGATCATACCGGGATGCTTTAACACTGAATTCCTGGGCCATAAGGAAGCCGAATTTTGAGCAACAGGAAGAATATCGCTGTTAGTGCTAATTGCTAGGCGCACCCCACCCTTGCGATAGGGCTTAAACGACCATCTAGGAGTCCTTGTGCCTTCTGGGTAAATTACTATCCACTCACCCCTGGCCAAAACCTCCTTGCCTTGAATCGCCACTTTAGCGCGCGCCTTATCGCGGTCACCGCGGTTAATGTGAATCATCTTAAGGGAGGCTAAAGCCCAACCAAAAAAAGGAAGGAAAAAAAGTTCTCTTTTAAAAACAAAACACAACTGTCTTGGAAAGATGGATGGATAAGCAATAGTCTCCCATGCTGACTGATGTTTTCCTAAAATAATCAAAGGTCTATTCAGTTCTTTGGGAATATTGGACCGGCCATCAACTCGAAATCTAATCCCACAAAAAAAGGTTAAAGCATTAAGAGCATTTCGACACCAATACACCCCAATCTTGTAACGAATTCTGGCGGTAGTGAATGGAATCGCCAGGACAATAACTGAGGCGAAGAATGTAACCGAAGTGAAAAGATAGATATAAAAAAGTAGTGAACGCAGCCAAAGAATCACGATTACAGAAAACCTTTAGAGGTGATGGGTATTGCGTGAATTCTACCCTAGCAGTCTTTGCTTGGCCGCATTAAACTCGCGCTCTATTCGATCGACAATCTGAGCAACACTTGGCACATCGGCAATCAAACCAACACCCTGTCCAGCACCCCAAATATCCCTCCATGCCTTAGCACTGGAACCGCCCCCACCAGCTTGTGAAAGTTTTGCAAATGCTTGGGGGTCACCCTCCGGCAAGCTATTGGGATCCAAACCCGCATTCAGAATACCTTGCTTAATGTAGTTTCCATGAATGCCCGTGAAGTGATCTGTATAGACAATGTCTGCGGCCCGGGCAGCGACAATAGCATCCTTATATTGTTCGCTTGCATGCGCTTCCTGACTTGCAATAAAGCGAGTGCCAATATAGGCAAAATCAGCGCCCATAGCAAGCGAGGCTAATACGGCATCACCAGTGGAAATCGCGCCAGATAAAATAATTGGCCCTTGATATATTGCCCTCACCTCTCCAACCAGGGCAAATGGGGACAAATTACCAGCGTGGCCACCAGCCCCAGTGGCTACCAGAATCAGGCCATCAACACCAGCCTCCAAGGCTTTTTCAGCATGGCGAATACTAATAACATCATGCAGAACAATACCGCCGTAGCCATGGACGGCATCTATGATTTCTTTTACGGGTGCACGCAGGCTGGTAATGTAGATGGGGACCTTATGCTTGACACAAGTACTCATATCCTGCTCAAGGCGAGTATTCGATATGTGCACAATTTGGTTAACAGCCAACGGACCAACTTTTTGGCTAGGGCATTTACCTTGATATTCCTTTAATTCAAAGGTGATCTGCGCCAACCACTCATCCAACAATTCTGGCGGACGAGCATTTAATGCTGGGAATGAGCCCACAATTCCAGCCTTACACTGCGCCAAAACAAGTTCAGGGTAGCTTACGGTAAACATCGGTGCTGAAATAATCGGCAGCCTTAGATCTTGCAATACAGCTGGAATATTGGGATTAATCATAATTCCCTTAACCGCCGGCGAAGAACTTTTCCAACGTTCGTTTTAGGCAAATCGTCCAGAAACACAATGAATTTAGGACGCTTGTAATTGGTAAATTCAGTCTTGCAATATGCGACGACATCTTCCTCGGTTAAATTTGGATCGCTTTTGACAATGAAAACTTTGACAGCTTCGCCACTATCTTCACTAGGCACGCCAACTACAGCACACTCCAGAACCCCCGGCAGTAATGCAATAACCTCCTCCAACTCATTAGGATAAACATTGAAGCCGGATACTAAAATCATGTCTTTCTTGCGATCAACGATTTTAGTGTAACCACCTTCGTTCATAACGCCGATATCGCCTGACTTAAAAAAGCCGTCAACAGTAAATACGTTTTTAGTATCTTGAGGTTTATTCCAGTAACCAGCCATTACTTGAGGGCCACGAATGCAGATCTCACCAGGCGTTCCATACGGGACTTCAATACCTGCATCATCTAAAATCGCCACCTCAGTTCCAGGGACTGGCAATCCAATTGACCCAGTAAAACCAGAAATCAATGGTGTATTAACGCAAGCCACAGGGGAAGTCTCAGAAAGACCGTAGCCCTCCGCGATCGGCACGCCTGTAACTCTATGCCATTCATCCGCAACACCTTTTTGCATAGCCATACCGCCACCGATAGTCACAAATAAATTTGGCAATATGCCCTTTTTAAACTCAGGACGATGTATGAGCGCATTAAATAAAGTATTAACGCCCGGAAATACATTAATAGCAGGATGTTTGATGAGTAACTTTAAGAAACCATCCATATCACGAGGATTTGGCACCAATATCAACATTCCACCCTTGCGCATACCAAAAAGCGCGCAAGCTGTCAGCGCAAAAATGTGATACATCGGCAGAGCGCACAAGAATACTAGTTGATCTATTGGGCGACTGTGCAATCCGGGCTCTAGCCATACCTCCGTCTGAAACACATTAGAAAGAATATTTCTATGCAAAAGAATGGCTCCCTTGGCAACACCAGTAGTCCCGCCGGTATACTGCAAGAAAGCGATATCGTCGAGCGTAGTATTGGGTCGTAAAAAATGTTTAACGGCACCCTTTTGTAATGCGGCCTTAAAGGAATCATGGGGGAGACTCCAAGCTGGCACCGCTCTCTTCACCTTGCGGACGATAAGATTAACAATTGCCCCCTTCAAACCAATCAACTCACCAAGACTGGTAACGATGATTTTTTTCAGAGGAACATTTGTGGCAATCTGTTGATACACATGTGCAAAGTTTTCTAAAACGATTAACGCTGATGCGCCACTATCTTTGAGTTGATGCTCTAGCTCCCTAGAGGTATACAGTGGATTAACATTCACAACAACGTAGCCAGCTCGCAATACCCCTAGCATTGCAATTTGAAATTGCACAACATTGGGAAGCATGATTGCCACACGTGCGCCAGATTCTAGATCAAGAGATTGCAGGTAGGCGGCAAAATTTTTGGAGAAAAAATCCAGCTCTCGATAAGTAAAAAACTTACCCATGTACTCACAAGCATTACGGCCAGGGTAACGGGAAAATGATTCCTCAAACATCTCCACCAAAGACGAATAGGCGGAAATATTGATATCGTGAGGCACGCCCTCAGGATAATTCTTTAACCAGGGTTTGCTAGGATTTAACATAAGCTAGAAATAAAAGTCCATTCTCATTCAATTAAGCGACTACAAAAGCAAATAGGAAAGAAAAAGCCCTCAAAAGAGAGGGCTTTTCATCAAGCCGTAACAAGGTCAGAAACGATAGCCTATGCCGACTAGGAAGTCGGTACCAACACCACCAACACCCACTCCACTAAAGGTAACCCCATTTGAAGAAGTTATTGTTGAAACATTGGCCTTACCATAGGATGCGTAGTTAACCTCTCCAAATGCATAAATTGATGATGTAACCATTTGCTTGTACCCGAGGCCCAATGTATACCCAGTAAGATTGGTTGAATTGTAAGCAAGGATTGGCGAGGATAAGCCTATAGTTGCACCTGTGTACCCAACCTTTGCATAAGCCAATCTATCTTTGTCTATCACAAACCCAGGCGTTAAGACAATGCTGTAAAGGTTTTTAATGTTGTAAGTTGCTGTTGTGGAGCTATTTAGCGCTGTACTAACATTATTACTTACGCTCAGAACCCCCGTTGCAGAAGAGCTAGCGCCGGGGTAATAGGTTGCCCCAATACCTAAGATAAAAGATTCATTAATTCCAAAATTATAGCCAGCCGCCAAATTCAGCAGTCCGGTATTGATGTTATTAATATTGGATGTGGACATGGTTGCAGGAATACTCGAATAGATACTGGGATAAGTTGGCGTCCCATTGCTAAGTGACGGAGTAAAAATTCCAAAACCCACTCCCATCTGGCCATAGGCGCCCTCCCAAGCATTTGTCTTTGCAGATTGCGCCATTGCCGATGCTGATGCAACGCCAGCCAAAGCTAGAATGAGTGCACTAAGTTTCATCTGTTTCATGTCTCTTCCCTCTTCCATTAATTAATTATTAATTCAAATACCACCTGAATGACTGTATCCACATTTATTGAAATTTATAGCTCGGGTTTTCCCGAAATTAATTGCTGTGCTGCAAAAACTTTTCAAATTCACAAACGCTATTTCATACAAAACCACGTTTAAAGGCTTGCTAGTTGTGTATTGATTATTTTTTCGACCATTTGTATTGAAATAAATTTCATGTAATATAAACGAACGATCGTATTATTTTTACAACAAAGTGGCTTGATTAGGAAAACCCATGCTGATGAAAAGGACTAATCAGGAGGAAGTAGTCGAACCTAAAAAGGGTTTAGCTACCAAAGCCCTGATTCTTAAGGCGGCACTAGAAATTGCCAGCAAGGCTGGACTTGAAGGTCTCACTATCGGCAACATTGCTGAAACCGTGAAAATGAGCAAAAGCGGTGTCTTTGCTCATTTTGGCTCTCGCGAAGAATTACAGGTTGAAGTCGTGCGCGCCTACTATCGGGGTTTTGAAGAGCTTGTATTCATCCCTGCGCTATCAAAACCTAAAGGGCTGCCACGCCTCAATCAAATGATCAGCTCTTGGCTTCAAATGAGCATTGGTGGCGATACTTCTAGTTGTTTTTTCATTTCTGGAGCAGCTGAATACGATGATCGGCCCGGCATTGTGCGTGATGAGTTGGTGCGCAGCGTCGAGGATTGGCGCGCTGCCATCCTCAGGGCTATTAAAGAATCTGTAGTTGCGGGGCACTTAAAAAAATCAGTTAATGCAGATGCTCTGCTATTTCAGCTGTACAGCATTGTTTTAGGCGTCCATCATGATTCACGTTTTTTAGGAAACCCTAAAAGCCTTGCGATCTCAAAGAAGTTAATCAAAGAGATACTTCTTAGCAACAAAGTAAAAAAATAATTCTCCACTCACAATAACTTTTAAACTCTCTATGCCCCAATACAAAGCCCCTCTACGCGACATACAGTTTGTTGTTCATGAACTCCTGAATGCAGATAAAGCCTTTGCCGCCCTTCCAGCACTCCAAGAGATTGATAAGGACACTATCAATCAGATTATTGAGGAAGCTGGAAAATTTGCGAGCGAGGTAGTTTTTCCCCTGAATCAAACGGGTGATAAAGAGGGTTGCACGCGTCATGAAGACGGCACAGTAATAACTCCTACCGGTTTCAAAGAGGCTTACCAACAGTATATTGCTGGAGGCTGGCCAGCATTATCTTGTGACCCAGAGTATGGCGGTCAAGGCTTACCTCAACTTCTAAATAGCGTTCTATATGAAACCCTCAACTCAGCAAATCAGTCTTGGGCAATGTATCCAAGTTTATCGCATGGAGCATACGAATGCTTGCATGCGCATGGGACGCCAGAGCAAAAGAAAATTTACCTTGAGAAACTAGTATCAGGTCATTGGACTGGCACGATGTGCCTGACGGAACCTCAGTGCGGGACTGATTTGGGAATTCTTAAAACGAAGGCCGAACCTCTAGCGGATGGAACCCATTCCATTACCGGTACAAAGATATTCATCTCCAGCGGAGAGCACGACCTAGCTGAAAATATTGTTCACCTGGTACTAGCGCGCCTTCCAGATGCCCCTAAAGGCACCAAAGGAATTTCTTTGTTTGCAGTGCCAAAACGCCTGGCAAATGCCGACGGTATCTTAGGTGAAAATAATAAAGTTTCTTGCGGCTCCTTGGAGCACAAGATGGGTATCCATGGAAATGCAACTTGCGTCATGAATTTCGATGGCGCTATTGGCTCCCTGGTTGGAGAACCCAATAAAGGCCTCAATGCCATGTTCATCATGATGAATGCGGCTCGTCTAGGTGTTGGCATTCAAGGTCTAGGCTTAACTGAAATAGCTTATCAAAATTCTGCGGCATATGCTAAAGAACGCTTACAAATGCGTAGCCTAACTGGCGTCAAGGAGCCTGAGAAAGCGGCCGACCCAATCATCGTTCATCCGGATGTGCGCAAAATGCTTTTAACGCAAAGAGCCTATGCCGAAGGTGGGCGAGCATTTGCTTATTGGGTAGCCTTAATGATCGACAACGAACTCAATCATCCAGATGAAGAAGTTCGTAAAGATACCGCCGATATGGTCACATTGCTGACCCCCATCATCAAAGCCTTCCTTACAGACAATGCCTTTACAGCAACGAATGAAGGCTTACAAGTATTTGGTGGTCATGGCTACATCACTGAATGGGGTATGGAGCAGTATGTCCGTGATGCGCGTATCACCATGATTTATGAGGGCACCAATACGATTCAATCGTTAGATCTTCTAGGTAGAAAAGTACTCGGAGATATGGGTGCAAAACTACGCAAATTTGGCAAGCTCGTTGAAACATTTATTGAAGAAGAGGGTATTCGCAAAGAAATGCAAGAATTTATTGACCCCTTGGCTGATATCGCCACAAAGGTAGAAAAGCTCACGAAAGAAATTGGCATGAAGGCAATGATGAATCACGATGAAGTGGGCGCTGCAGCCGTACCCTATCTTCGTACTGTAGGCCATTTGGTCTACGCCTACCTTTTCGCGCGCATGGCAAAAATTGCTTTGGCCAATGAATCTAGTGGTGATCCATTTTATACCGCCAAACTGGCCACTGCACGCTTCTACTTTGACAAGCTCCTTCCTGAAACCGCCACCCTTATACGTCAAGCCCGTGCTGGCTCAAAATCCTTGATGGCTATGCCCGCCGACCTCTTCTGAAAGACTCGACATGACTGAAAATAAAATTATCAAAAGAGTGGCAATTCTTGGTGCCGGCGTAATGGGTGCTCAGATTGCCGCTCAATGTATTAATGTGGGCTTGCCTGTTGTGTTATTTGATTTGCCAAATAAGTCAAATGACGCTAAGCCGGTGAATAAGAATGCGATTGCACTAAAGGCGATTGAGAACCTTAAAAAACTTAAGCCAGCGCCCTTAGGTTTAGACGCTCAAGCCAATTTAATTGTTGCCGCTAATTACGAAGATGATTTAGATCTTTTGGCGGATTGCGATCTGGTTATTGAAGCTATTGCTGAAAGATTAGATTTAAAGCACGCGCTATACGAAAAAGTTTCCCCACATATTCCAACTCACGCCATCTTTGCAACCAACACATCTGGTCTGCCTATTGGTGAATTGGCCAAGGGATTTTCTGGGAACCTAAAAAAACGTTTTTGCGGCGTCCACTTCTTTAATCCACCAAGATATATGCACCTACTGGAATTAATTCCAGCCGCAGATACGGATCCAGCGGTCTTGGACGCTCTAGAAAGCTTTATGACATCAACTATGGGTAAAGGGGTTGTAAGGGCAAAAGATACCCCTAATTTTGTAGGCAATAGAGTTGGTGTTTTCTCCATATTAGCCGTCATTGCTGAAGCGCAAAGGTTTGGGCTTGGCTTTGATGAAGTTGACGCCATTACCGGCAGCAAACTAGGCCGCGCTAAGTCGGCAACTTTTAGAACTAGCGATGTGGTTGGCTTAGACACCATGGTTCACGTAATCAAAACCATGGAAAGCGCCTTAAAAGAGGATCCTTTCTCTGCCCTATTTAAAACTCCTGATGTACTTAGCCAGCTCATTGCCAAAGGAGCGCTAGGGCAGAAGACTAAAGCAGGCTTTTATCGTAAAGATGGCAAAACAGTTTTAGTGCTTGACGCCGCTACTGGTGAATACAAGCCCTCTACTGCAAAGATCGATCCACTCATTGAACGTATTCTCAAAAAACCGATCGCTGAACGCCTCGGACTACTCAGAAATACGGAAGATCCTCAGGCGCAATTCTTATGGTCAGTCTACAGAGACATATTCCACTATTGCGCTGTGCATCTTGGTAGCATTGCCGAGTCTGCGAGAGAGATTGATTTTGCAATGCGCTGGGGTTACGGTTGGGATAAAGGCCCATTTGAAGATTGGCAGGCAGCTGGTGTAACGCAAGTAGCCAACTGGATCAAAGCGGATATTGATCAAGGCAAGGCATTAAGCAAAGAGCCATTGCCTGCCTGGGTCTTCAATGGTTCAGTTGCTGAGAAGCAAGCATTCCATACCCCAGAAGGCTCTTGGTCTGCAATGACAAACAAATACGTACCCCGCTCTTTCCTGCCGGTTTACCAAAAACAGGTATTTAGGGCGCCTTTATTGGGAGACGGCTCACCAGATCCGAAAACTGCTGGCAAAACCATTTATGAAAATCCAGACCTACGTGCATGGGTAGATGAACGTCAACCAGATGTTTTGATTGCTTCGTTCAGATCCAAAATGAATACCTTCAGCCCTGACGTCTTAAATGGAATTCAGAAGGCTATAGAGATTGCAGAAGCGAATTACGCAGGACTCGTCATCTGGCAGCCCACCTCTTTAAAACTTGGTACGCCAGGCGGACCATTTTCTGCGGGCGCTAATTTAGAAGCGGCACTACCAATGGTGATGAAAGATGGTCCTGCTGGAGTTGAGCCTTTTGTCAAACTCTTCCAAGACACCATGATGAGAGTCAAGTACGCTCAAATTCCAGTAGTAGTAGCAGTCTCCGGGATTGCATTGGGTGGCGGTTGTGAATTAGTTATGCAAGCTGCGCGCAGAGTAGCCGCTATTGAAAGCTACATCGGTCTAGTAGAGGTAGGAGTTGGCCTACTTCCAGCTGGTGGCGGCCTAAAAGAAGCCGCTATTTGCGCCGCTCAAGGCGTGAGCCTTGCGGGCAACATGAATTACCTGGATTTCACCAAAGCATCATTTGAAAATGCGGCGATGGCAAAGGTATCCTCATCCGCACAAGAGGCAATGAAGATGTCTTACTTGCAAAAAGGCGATGTTATTGTTGCGAACGTATATGAGTTATTAGCTTTGGCACAAAACCAAGTGAAAGCAATGCACTACTCAGGTTATAGACCTCCCATTCCTAAACCCATTCCCGTTGGTGGTCGCTCAGTTGCCGCCACAGTAATGGGGCAAGTGGTCAATATGCGCGATGGTGGATTTATTTCTGAGCACGATGCACATATTGCCCAGAAAATTATCGAGATTATTACCGGTGGCAACATTGAAGCCGGAACGCTTGTTACTGAAGACTGGTTACTCAAGCTTGAACGTCAAGCTTTTGTGGAGTTAATTGGTCACCCCAAAACAATGGAAAGAATTATGGGCCTTCTCCAAAACGGCAAGCCCGTTAGAAACTAATCATTAAGAAAAATTCACTATGAAAAATATTCAAGACGCGTATATCGTTGCCGCCACCAGAAGTGCGGTTGGTAAAGCGGGTAGAGGTTCTTTACGAAATACTAGGCCAGATGACTTGCTAGGCAATGCCCTGCGACACATTCTCACTCAAGTACCCACCCTTGATCCTGCGGCGATTGAAGATGTCATCATGGGTTGTGCCATGCCAGAAGCGCAACAAGGCTTAAATATTGCAAGGATTGGACTGCTCTTGGGCGGTCTTCCCAATGCCGTTGGGGGCATTACCGTTAACCGTTTTTGCTCTTCAGGCCTTAATGCTATTGCTATGGCCGCCGATCGCATTCGAGTAGGTGAAGCTGACATCATGATCGCAGGCGGAGTTGAGTCTATGAGCCTGGTTCCCATGGGTGGCAATACACCATCTATGTCACCCGAGATATTTGTAAGAGATGAAAATCTTGGTATTGCCTACGGCATGGGCTTAACTGCCGAAAAAGTAGCGCAACAATGGAAAATTAGCCGCGAGGATCAAGATGCATTTGCACTTGAGTCCCACCAAAAAGCGATTGCCGCACAAGCGGCAGGAGAATTTGATTCGGAGATTTTTCCCGTCAAGATTGCACATCGCTCAATGAATTTGGATAAAGGCCAAGTTGATATCGAGTGGAGCGAGTTTTCCAAAGATGAAGGACCACGTATTGATACATCCCTTGAGAATCTAGCAAGACTGAAATCCCCGTTTGCCGCAAGAGGTAGTGTCACAGCCGGTAATAGCTCGCAAACATCTGATGGTGTGGGCGCATTAATTTTGGCTAGTGAAAAGGCCATTAAAACCTTTGGATTAACACCCCTAGCCCGATTTATTAGCTTTGCCATTAAGGGTGTCCCCCCTGAAATTATGGGCATCGGCCCCAAGGAAGCCATTCCTGCAGCCTTGAAATTAGCGGGATTGAATCAGCGCGATATCGATTGGATTGAACTGAACGAAGCCTTTGCCGCTCAGTCACTGGCCGTAATGCGAGATTTAAAACTAGACCCATATAAAGTAAACCCATTAGGTAGCGCAATTGCATTGGGGCATCCACTTGGAGCCACTGGCGCGATCAGAACAGCTACAGCAATTCATGCGCTACAAAGACGAAACCTTAAGCATGCAATGGTCACAATGTGTGTTGGCACTGGCATGGGCGCTGCGGGAATTTTTGAGCGTTGCTAATAAATTGAAGCACTCAATATGCATATAAGAACTCTAGTTTCAACAATAGCCTGCTTAATTACAGGCGTTTCCGTTACATATGCGCAGATGCCAGACCCGGCAATTGGCACTTGGATAACGGTAGATGACAAAACTGATCAGCCAGCTTCTTTAATTAAAATTGAGGAAGTCAATGGCATGCTCGAAGGAACCATCATAAAAACCTTTCCAAGGCCAGACGAAATACCGCTCATCTACTGCAATCGTTGCAAAGATAGCCTGAAAGATCGGCCCCTTATTGGCATGAAAATTATGACCGACCTAAAACAAGAGGCAAAGGGTTCTTGGTCTGGCGGTAAAATCCTCGACCCAAAAGAAGGTGAAATTTACAAAGTCAAAATAGTGACCGAGGATGGGCAAAAAATGAATGTCCGCGGATATATCGGAATACCATTACTTGGTCGAACTCAAATCTGGTACAGGGCTGAAAATAATAATTGACCCAATACAGGCATCCAATCCTTACTTAAAGTAACGCTCAAAAACTCAAACCCCAAACTAGAGCTTTTTCTTTGGGTGCATTGAGATGCGGCCAGTCAGGAACAGCTTCAGTCACATACAAATTCAAAGTGCCCCATACTGAACAGCTAGGTATGGATTTTGGTGCTTTTTTATTGATCTAAAAAATCGATAATTATTATTAAATCAATTCATTAGACAAATATATATCAGTATCTCAGAATCTACCCAGTTGTTAAAACTTTTACCTCCCGAAAGGAACCTTATGTCAATCATCAATACAGCAGTTCAACCGTTTAAAACCCAAGCCTTCCACAATGGCAAGTTCATCACTGTTTCCGATGAAAGCCTCAAAGGCAAATGGTCTGTTCTCATTTTTATGCCTGCGGCATTTACTTTTAACTGCCCAACTGAAATTGAAGATGCGGCTGAGAACTATGCTGAATTCCAAAAGATGGGCGCTGAAGTGTATATCGTAACCACTGATACTCATTTCTCTCATAAAGTTTGGCACGAAACTTCTCCTGCAGTAGGAAAAGCGAAGTTCCCATTGGTTGGCGATCCAACACATACATTGACAAACGCATTTGGCGTACATATTCCCGAAGAAGGCCTGGCATTGCGTGGCACATTCATCATCAATCCGGAAGGCATTATCAAAACCGCCGAAATTCACTCAAATGAAATCGCTCGCGATGTTTCTGAGACGCTCCGTAAGCTCAAAGCAGCCCAATACACTGCCGCTCATCCAGGTGAAGTTTGCCCAGCCAAATGGAAAGAAGGTGCCGCAACATTGACTCCATCTTTAGACCTCGTCGGTAAGATCTAAATTAGCCCTTTTTAGCTAACCAATTCGACTCTCTTCGGAGAGTCTATTGGAGAGGAAAAAATCCTGCCCAATAGACTCACCAAATTAATACATTAAGGAAATCATCGTGCTGGATACCAACATTAAAGCCCAACTAAAGGCTTATTTCGAAAAGATAGTTAGCCCCATTGTTTTGACGGCCACGCTAGATAACAGCACCACATCCACACAAATGCTCGAGCTCTTGAATGAGGTCGCGGAACAGTCAGACAAAGTCACAGTTTCAACAAAAGGCAGCGCCAAAAATACTCCTAGCTTTACAGTCGGCAAAGTCGATGAGTCGGCACGCATCACATTTTCCGGCCTGCCAATGGGTCATGAGATGACCTCATTTGTCCTAGCAATTTTGCAAGCGAGTGGCTATCCACCAAAAGTAGAGCAAGAAATCATTGAACGTATCCGTGGCATAGATAAAAAGCTGCACTTTCAGACCTTTATTTCTCTATCGTGCCACAACTGCCCAGACGTAGTGCAGGCCTTAAACTTGATGGCAGCTCTCAATCCTGATATCGAACACGAGATGATTGATGGCGCGCTCTTTCAAGACCTAGTAGACCAATATCAAATTATGGCTGTGCCTACTGTTATTTTAAATGGCGAAATCTTTGGACAAGGGCGCATGGGTATCGAAGAAATTATTGCCAAACTAGATGCCGCAAGCCCCCACAAGAATGCCGCCAAGCTCAACGCCAAAGAATGGTTTGATGTCTTAATTATCGGTGGCGGCCCCGCTGGATCAGCAGCCGCAATTTATGCAGCCCGCAAAGGTATCCGCACAGGGGTTGTGGCCGAACGATTTGGTGGCCAGGTAATGGATACCCTCGGAATTGAAAACTTTATCTCCGTTCAAGAAACCGAAGGACCTAAGCTGGTGCAAGCGCTTGAGCAACACGTCAAGAGCTATGAAGTGGACATTATGAATTTGCAGCGCGCCACTGCATTGCGCAAATCCGATAACGGTATTGAAGTTGAATTAGCCAATGGCGCCATTTTGAAAAGTAAATCCATCATTGTGAGCACAGGTGCGCGCTGGAGAGAAATGAATGTACCCGGCGAACAAGAGTATCGAAATAAAGGTGTAGCCTATTGCCCTCATTGTGATGGCCCATTATTTAAAGGGAAACGTGTTGCTGTGATCGGTGGCGGCAACTCAGGGGTTGAGGCTGCGATTGATTTGGCCGGTGTTGTAAGCCATGTCACTTTAATAGAGTTTGATAGTAAATTGCGCGCTGATGCTGTTTTGCAAGCAAAGCTGGCGAGTCTTTCGAATGTCACCGTGATCATGAGCGCTTTGACCAAAAAAGTATTGGGTGATGGCGCCAAAGTGAATGGCTTAATCTACCAAGATCGCGTAAGCAACACAGAGCGCACGCTTGAACTTGAAGGTATTTTTGTGCAAATTGGATTGCTGCCCAACACAGACTGGTTAAAGGGCACCATTGATCTGTCAAAACATAACGAGATCATTGTAGACAATAAAGGCGAAACATCGATGCCCGGCGTATTTGCTGCGGGTGACTGCACTACCGTGCCATATAAGCAAATTATTATTGCTATGGGCGAAGGTGCGAAAGCCTCTCTGGGAGCTTTCGATTACTTAATCCGTTCATCAGTTCCAGCGCCTGCAATGGCCTAAGGATTGGCCAATGGACAGCAAAAGATCGCCTACGGGTGATTTTTGGGATTAAGGAATCAATTTGACGGCTTGCTGAGTTTGATTAATAGGCATTGTCACAACGCCAAGCTTTGTGAAATCAATCTCTTTCAAATCAAGCATTCTCAAACCAGGATGATTGTAGGTGCTGAAATAAAAACGTCGATTATTTAAATCCGATATCACACTCCACTGGGTATATTCCATGAAGACATTCTTGTTAATACTAGTGCGAATGGAGCCCTTTGGAATATCGAAGTTGTGAAGAAGATGTTCGGCTAAGCGAATATTTTCATCCGCATTAGCGGCAGGAACCATGGTTGCCGAATACGTTAAAGCCCGTATAAAGCGAGAAGGCGAAGTGCTATCACCAGGCATACCCAAGAATCCCGCCCCCGTTGATATAGGTTCTACTGTTTGGCCGTAAACCTTGATTGAATTAGGCTCCATCGGATTAAGTTTGACGTAATTTCCCAAGTTATTTACATGCCAGTCAAATGGGGGTGAGTTCGTCATCACACCATAGGGATTGTCGGTGGCGATTAACTTCCCATTAATGGGTTCCACCACTAAAACGCCACCAGATGCATCATGAAAAACATAGTGCAGCGGAGGAACTACTTTTAAATCTGGCTGCTCAATATTGATAATGTAAACATCATTCAAGGCCGCCTTCAATTCGTTCACATTCGCGAAGTTTTGTAGCGCCCAAGTCATGAATTCCCAAGGGGCCAAGGCCTTCTTGGAATCTACGCCATTTGGGTTGGCATAAGCAGCGTGACCCGGGAAATACAAAATCCCGCCCGCCATGCCCTTTTCATTGAGTCCATCAATCACCAAAGGCTTACCAAAACCGTTCATACCCACCACACCATATTTACTAACCCAAGTCGCACCCTGCTGATAACTTGGGCCTGTGGCTATGAAAAGGGATTTTTGAGGAATGATGACCACATCTGAGTAGAGCTCAAATTGAAATTCCATAGTGCGCCCATACACTCGTGAGCCATCAGCCGCAACCAACTGAAAGCTGGTACAAGCCAAAGCCGTTTGACCAATAAATAAGAGACTCAGCAAGCAAAGAGATAATTTCTTCAGGAAAGTATTCATGGGGATCTCTAAATAGATGAATGGATGTTTAAAATCTTACAACTTTTATATGAATAGATACAAAAGGCAGATCACAGGTGAGACGCCTAAAAAATAAAATGCCCAACAAAAAATCCCAGCATACTCTAAACTGCTGACTATCTTTTCACCCACAGAATCTAGAGGAAAAAATGAGTCTGATTGATAAATTACAGTGGCGCTACGCCACAAAAAAGATGGATTCAAGCAAGGCAGTTCCCCAGGAAAAGCTTGATGAGATCCTCGAGGCTATCCGTCTAACGGCCAGCTCAAGCGGTCTTCAGCCCTATGAAGTAATCGTGATTACCAATAAAGAGATTCGTCAGAAAATCAGGGCTATTGCCAACGATCAATCTCAAGTAACTGATTGTTCCCATTTACTCGTTTTTGCCGCCTGGGATAATTACACAGCAGATCGAATTAATGCGGCATTTGATATGACAGAGGAAATCCGTAACTTTAAGAGCGACAGTGGTACCGCTTATCGTCAAATGTTACTTAATTCCTACCCCGCAAGAAGCGCCGAAGTCAATTTCACGCACACAGCCAAGCAAGCTTATATTGGCTTAGGTACAGCTCTGATTGCCGCCGCCTATGAGCAAGTGGATAGCACGCCAATGGAAGGCTTTGACGCTAAAGCACTTGATGAAATTCTGAATCTAAAAGATGGAGGATTGCGTAGCGTTGTCATACTTCCCTTGGGATACAGAAAGGCAGATGAAGATTGGCTAGTGAACCTTAAGAAGGTTCGTCGCGCTAAAGCCAACTTCATTAGCTGGCTTAACTAAAAACCGCACTTCCGATACAAAACATACCAGCCTCAGGGCTGGTATTTTCATTCCCGATGGAACTCCATCTGCGTTCCCAAGATTCCAGGTTGGGCCCACACCCACTTGGGGGTATAGTTAAAGGATGAATACATACCCAATGCCCCAGATAAATCATTGGCTGCTAGCTTCGGCTCTTTTGCTGCTGATCGCGGGATGCGCAATCGAATCTGAAGCTCCGAGCAGCATCCCCCCGATTCATCAGGTGGAAAGCCTCAACACGATAGGCGCTTCATCCGATCCAGTCAAAGTACAAATGGGTATCCAAGAGGCTACTGAAGTCTGCAAACAACAAGGCAAGAGAGTGGTGATTGTTGATACTCGCACTGCGGCCTATCCTGAAGTAGGCACTTTTTCCTACGGCGATATTAAATACGTCTGCGTGCCTGAGTAAGATTCAAAAAATACCAACCAGCAGGTTGGTATTTTGATCTGCAATAAATGGCTTATTTCTTAGGCGCCGATACAACCGCTTTCATCTCATCAAAATAAATCACTTTGATTTGGTCATGAAGCTCGATTTGATTAAACAACTTCTTGTTCTTCACATGTACCACATGAATCTCACCGTCCATGCCTTTGACAGAGATATTGCGCTTAGCCTTATCAATTTCCATGACATCGGTAATTACTGTGGTGGTATTTGCCACTGATCCCGCTGGCTTTTCACCAGAATTAGCGCTGCTTACCGTAGTGGTTTGTTTTTCGCTACGAATGTTGCCTTTTGAATTCAACAACTCGACTGCAACGCCAATTTCAAAAGTGATATTCAGCTGATCGCCAACCTTAATTTGTGCGAAGTTTTTTACAGACTTAGGCGCTACAAATTGAGTCTCACCTTGATCATTTTTCAAAACAACAGTACGAGTGCGCGCATCAACTTTAGTAACAACGCCCTCCATTAGTGAATACTTTTCAGCCACGACAACCGCATCCTCCACCAAAGGCTTGGTACTTTGGGCAAAAACAGGAGCCTGCATCAATAAAAAGGTGGAGGTTGCTAAAAGTAATGCTGAACGATGAAATGACATGTTTTTCCTTGAATGAATAAAGCAAAAAAGACCTTGTATATAGTAAGCCATTAAGCGCGGATTCAGAAGGGATTTACCCGGAAGATCGCAATCCTTTAGTGAAATTGCGCTCAAAAACCCAAAACCCCCATCCGAACATGCCTATCTTTTGATGCAGATCATATTTGCTGCGCTGCTTATTAAAAATACGTAGAACACCAGATCTGAATAGGCGTAATGTCATCACAGGCATTGTCACAAAGGAGGCCATGATGGATCGGATTCACAATGACAAGCGCGGGAATCAAACTCGCGACACTGAGTTATGGCTCATATCACTTACTGCATTTTTTGGGATAGCCTTAATACTTTTTGCCATCCTTTCATTTTTAGGCGGACCAAGTTTTAGTGAAAGTTTGGGTGGCATCACTACCCTATTGGGCTTAATTTTGGGTATGTTTGTGTTTCTATTTTTAGCGATTCGCTACGAAACCAAGCACTAGATATGCGATCGCCCAAAGAAAAACCCCAGTTATATTGAGCTGGGGTTTGTTGCCAAGCTCAAGCAATTCATTAAGCGACGATAGCTTTGCGGCTCTTGGCTGCAGGCTTTATAGGCGAGATTGCCTGACTTTGCAATGAATTCATTGCGCCATCAATACTCTTTTCAAAGCTTGCATAAGCATCTTTTGATGTAGAGTACGCCTGATCAAAACCTTGTAATGTTGTTTCGAGAATTGTGTTAAACGCGGAAACAAATGCTTCTGAACCAGCAGGAGTGTTTGCGCTAACTTCTTTAACCATGTTTTTCAAATTCGCTTGAGATTCATCTATTACAGACTCAATCATTTCAACAAGTTCTTTATTGGATTTGCGCAAAACTTTAGATATCTTGTTATGAATTGCGCTTACTTCAGCAGCCAAAACTTGCACGTCTTCAGCTTTAATCAACTCTAAAGTTTCTTTTGGATCTTTTAGATTGAGTACTTGAGTTGCTTTTTCTTGAACTGCAACTACAGATTCTTTAACAGCGTCATAGTGAATTTCAGTAATAGCTTTGGCATTCACTATCGCTAGCTGAGCAATAGCTTGGGCCGACTCAATTGATTTAGCTTGGACAGCGATTAATTGGTCATTTTGAAACATAGCAAATCTCCAATAAAGGTTATAAAAGGCACTTCTAATATTGCATCGCAACATTCTATTTTGGATTTATGAATCTTGCATGACGGCAGCCATGATTTCAGCCCCAATCTGAAGCATCAGATAAATTTTAGAATTTAATAAGCATAACTAATTGTTTTTAATACATTTTTATGTAAATAATCACTCACATTAACCCATATGCTGTCATGCAAGATTCATAAAATTAGGTAATAATACCTAGGTATTAACCCTAAACAACTAGAAGGAGTCTTAAATGACACAATTATTGAGCCTCTTAAATCATGCATTTGGATACCCTAGCAATAGCCAAGATTTAGAGCAATACATCAGCGCCCACAACCCCGCTTCAGAAAAGGATGTGGAAGCGCTAACTCAGGATTACCTATACCACTTCACCACCGTAAGGGGGCTGTAATCTTGAAGCAATTTATTAGCCTAATTGATGATCTAGTGGCCGCTTGGAAAGATGCCAAAGCATGGCAAGCTAAAAATGTTGGCACTACTAGCCGCTGGGAGTAAGGCCACGCTGACAACTGAGTTCCTTTCACGGAACCAGTTTTCAGAATTCGGATCATGGCTAAAGACCCAGGATCCTGTGACCATGCGCACCTATTTTGGTTGCATCCTCGCGCCCGAAGCGATAGACGCGCTGATTGAAAAATTTTCTAACAACTCTAAAAACCATCATGTCTTAGTTGCAAAAGTTGATGGTCAGTGGGTCGGCACTATTCACATCGCTACACATGGTAAAGAAGTGGAATTTGGCGTCATTGTAAGTACGCAGTATCGCAAACAAGGTGTTGCTAGCGTCATGATGGATGAAGCAATCACCTGGGCTCGAAATCGCTTCTATACCGATCTTTACATGCATTGCATTAGCTGGAACCAACCCATCAAGAATCTGTCTCGTAAGCATGGATTAAAGCCACGCAATATGATGGGCGACTCGGAAGCCCAGCTTCATTTAAAGCCCCCAACCATCGTCACCTTCCTTAAGGAACGCATAAACAATGCGCAGAGAAATTGGTATGGGGTATCTAGCTACGGGCGGCTAGGGATCTAAAAAATCTTCGCAGTTATCTACCACCACCAACATCGATACATGCACCGGTGACATAAGAAGCTTTATCAGACAATAACCAGAGCACTGCATTGGCCACTTCCTCTGCCGTACCAACCCTACCAAGCGGAATCATCCCGGCAGATTGCCTTACCCGATCAGGCTCACCACCACTTGCATGAATATCGGTATCAATAATCCCGGGGGCAACGGCATTTACACGAATACCCTCACTGGCAAGCTCTTTTGCCAAACCAATTGTAAAAGTGTCAATTGCCGCCTTAGATGCGGCATAGTCAACATATTGACCAGGGGATCCTATCCGAGACGCTATCGATGAGAGATTCACAATGCCCCCTCCGCGCCCACCAAATTTCGTTGACATACGCAAGATAGCTTGACGTGAACACATAAAACTGCCAATCACATTAGTGCCAAACATTTTTTGCAGGCGCTCAAAACTCATTTCCGAAACACGGGCTTTTTGATCCACAATGCCGGCGTTATTGACCAAGGCAGTAAGCACACCCAAATGCTGATCAATCACCTCAAACATTCTCAATACATCCCGCTCCTGACTAACATCAGCCTGTATCGACACTGCATTCCCACCCAAGTCCTTAATACTCTTCACCAAAGCATCGGCCTCATGAGTCGCATGTTGGTAGTTCACAGCAATGGAGTACCCTTCCTTAGCCGCAAGACGGACAATGGCCGCACCAATTCCTCGAGCACCACCAGTGACAAGTAACACCGGTTTATTGCTAGATGGCATGATTTATCTCCTAAATATATAAGGCAAGATTGCTCTGATACAACCAATATCCTACACTCTGAAGCCAAGCCCGATGAGCACACCCCCAAAGGGCAGCGCGCTCCGTAATGTCACCAGAAAGATATGCAACAATGACTAATCAAAATCGCCCTCAAAATTATAGGAAAGATAATATGTACCGAATTATTTTTGTATTTATTGCAGCGCTTGGATTAGCGAGCTGCAGCAATACTGAAAAGAAAATAAACGCTCAAGAGTCCTATGACGTTTATATCTCAACCATTGAAAATCGCAACCCACAAACAAATGAAATTGCTTTTGTAGGTCCATCCATTAATACAATGGATCAAAACAATACCTTTGAAAGGTACAGCCTAAGAACTGACCAAGCGCAGGGTGGCGTCAAGACTTACGAGTTGTTAGCGCTACTAACCTACTATTCAAATTGGCGCTACTATGATTCTGCAACACTAGAAAACACCCCCACCACTACTTTTAAAGTGATCTCTAGAGAGGCTGGAACATGCCAAGAGCAGGGTTGTGTATTTAAAGAATTAATGTCCATTAAATTGACGGATGATTTCTTGCATCAGCATATAGATCATGGATTTCAGATTAGCATTTCTTCAAAAACTGGCGTGAAAAGCGACCTTTTTGTGCCCGCGCAATACATCAAAGGCTTCCTCAAGGCTGTTGACAGCAAAAAGTAAGCACACCCTCAAACACAAAAGCCCTTAGATCAAGGGCTTTTTCTTTTGACTCAATCTTCAACCCTTCGGGCCATTTTGGATTAACGCTTATAAAAACTCAGGGTGACCTCACCCAGATCGAATCCAAATTTACTCATCTTGGCCTTATTCAACATCACCTTAGAGTTTATTAAATACATCCAATCATTAAATTGGATGTTGTAAATCGTGCCGTCAACAGGCAGCGCCAAGGTGTAGCTCCAGTTAAGGGCATTACCTGCTAAATCCCCTTGCGCCTCACCCACGACATCATCAGCCTTACCAATGTATTTACCTAAAGAAACTTCAGTTAAGGTCCAGATCCGCCTTTGTCGAGTACCATCAGAGTAATCAAAACTCTCATCAAGCGTGCCAACCTTCTTGCCATCGATCACTTGCCAATTGGCTTTAATCAAGACAGTAAATCTTTTCTTCACCTCACCACTACGGTCGGTAAAGATTCCATAAGCATCAATGGTTCCCGAGAAATACTCACTCAAGTCCAAAGCTGGTTTCTCATTTGCATATTGAGAAACATGAGGGCCTGAACATGCCAATAAAGATAAACCCAGAAAAAATGCGCAAACAAACTTCAACATAAAAATTTCATCACCTAACAAGGCTCGCTAAAAAGTGGTGGAAGGCAACCTTGACCCAATAGTTGCTCGCGTAATTTTGGTGCGCTGGTTTTTGGATCCAGCCAAATCCCAAAGAAAGCTCTAGAAAAATCCGCGCCTGGAATTTGCGCAATTCTCTTACCGTCATGATAAAAAATGGTTCCCGCGTTGGGGATATACACGGCAGTCAAAGTTTGACCAGACTCTACATTTGGTAGAAATGCCGCCAACTGCTCGCCCCATACAATAGCCTGGTTTTCAGGGACGCCGGTTCTTTTCATTTCCTCTACAGTTCTATTGGCGATCGTAATACCCCGAAATGATCTTTGATAACGCATATCCAAAGCAAAATCGGAAGATGATGAACTACCTATCCGATAAAAAGAAGCATCATAAATATTGAGCCCCCACCATGTGAGTCTTCCGCTGCCCTGGAGTTTGGCCGAGCTTACTATTTCATCAATATATGAAGTGTCACGCGCGATGCCAGGAGAAGAGAGCAGAAAAATCGCAACGCAAAGGATTGATAGGTATTGACGAGTTTTTATCATTCAAGCACCCGAACTTTTGCATTTACCAAGCGCAATGCACTTGGCCCAAAAACTCTCGACACATGTGCCATCGCAAAAAAGAGTCAGTTTCAAATCATTCCCCATAAGGCAAGTTTAAAACTTATTCGAGAACTGGTTTTGGGGTGCTCCAAACCCAGTTTTAGCCTACTTTGAGAAGTTGCTGCAATACCTCTCGAACATCCCGTGGGATAGGTGTTGGTTTATTCGTCTTGCGATCTACATAGACATGTACAAAGTGACCCTTAGCAGAGGCAATATCATCATCATTCGCAAAAATGGCTAGCTCATACCTAACACTGCTATTACCTAAATGAGCCACCTTTAAGCCAACCTGAATTAAATCGGGATAGGTAATCGACGAAAAATATTGGCACTGGGTCTCAATCACCAAGCCAATGATTTCACTTTTGGCAATATCCAAGACATTATGTTCAATTAAATAGCGATTTACGGCAGTATCAAAAAATGAGTAGTACACAACATTATTGATATGGCCATAGGCATCGTTGTCCATCCATCTAGAATGAATTTCTTCAAATACAACAAAGTCAGCGCGGCGCGGTGGAGAGATTTTCTGATCACTCATAAAGCCTCCCGATACAAGACTGCAGCATCGTTCAAGGTAATTTCACGGGGGCTATTTATTAAGAGGCGTGTTTGTAACATTGCGTCAGAAGCAAGTTGATCTATATCGGTCGACACAATACCTACATCAGCCAAACGCTCTGGTAGGCCTAATTCACCAGCCAAGCCCCCTAGATACTGCACGAGTTGTTTGGCTTGCTCAACACTGCTACCCCCCAAGCCAGGTTTAATAATTTTCCCAAGCTCTGCATACATGCTATGCGCTATTTCTAAATTAAAGCGCATGACTGGAGCAAGCATTAATGAATTCGATAAACCATGCGGCACATGAAATCTCGCGCCGATCGGATAAGCCAAAGCATGCACTCCCGCAACAGGAGCATTGGTAAATGCCATGCCGGCCAGGCAGGCTCCCAACAGCATATTTTCACGAGCGACAATATCGCCACCCACTTGAACCGCTTGATGAAGATTGCCCGCCAATAACCGCAACGCTTCTTTTGCCAGGCAATCCGATACTGGGTTTTTCAAACGTCTAGTAGTAAATGCCTCAATCGCGTGCACCATGGCATCAATACCGGTTGCCGCAGTTACATGAGCTGGCAGTCCCAAGGTTAACTCAGCATCTAGCAAAGCTACATCCGGTAATAATTGAGGCGAAACGACTCCCTTCTTCTCGCTCTCACTTACCGTAACGATAGAGATCGTTGTCACCTCTGATCCAGTGCCCGCAGTAGTAGGCACCAAGATGAGGGGTAACCTGGGCCCCTTAGCCATACCAACACCATAAACCTCCGAGAGCCTTTCCTTACCAGAAGCTAAGAGCGCGACAAGCTTAGCTACGTCCATTGAGCTGCCGCCACCAAACCCCACAATGAAATCTGCCCGACATTCTTGAGCAGCCTTCACTGCGCCATCAATCACCGAGATCGGTGGATCAGCCTGAACATCTGAAAAAATCCCCAGAACAATGCTCAGCTCTTTAAATTGGGGAAGAGATTGATTTAGCAAGCCGGCAGATAAGACGCCAGGATCAGTGATAATCAACGCGGATTTTCCGCCACGCTCTTGGATTCTTTTTGCCAAATGAGCAGCCCCACCCCTCTCTACCAGGACGGAACGTGTGGAGTGAAAATCAAATTGCATTGCTTGCCATTTTACGAATACACATCTCTTCTGAAATGATGTTTATGGGAAGGGTAAGGGTTTGCCGGCAGGCGGCATTTCTTGGCCAAGCGCAAGAAGCATCGCAACCGTAACGTATGTTCCACTTACCGCCACCAAATCCACAAGTTGCTGCTCGCCCAAAATTGCTTTTGATTTTTGAAATAGCGCATCACTAATCTGATGGTTATTGATCATCTCCATCGACACATCGTAAACAACCGCTTCATCCGGCTTCATATCCCTTGGCCGAATGCCAGCCTTAAGATCATCAGCTACTTGTTGCGGCAAGCCGGCCTTGATCGCTAATGGATAATGCGCATACCACTCCACCTGGGAACGCCAAACCTTGCCCTGAATCAAGATTGCAAATTCATTAAGCCGCCTTGGCAGCGAGGTATTAAAACGCAAATAATCCAATAGACGCTTCATGCGATCTGCGAATACAGGACTTCTCAGCATAACGTTATACGGACCACCCAAGCCAACGCTAGAGATTTTGATAATCTCCTCGCCCAAAGGTTGCGCATCCGGAGGAAGTTGTTCCAAGGTAATTTGTGGAAATCGCTTTGGTTCGCCCGGCACGGGCGGTGATTGAGCTAGAGCAAGCGATACCAGGCCCAAAGAGATGACCACTGCATGAGTCAGGCTAATTAATGTTTTCTTCATTTTTATCTCCCCATTTTTATAAAACTAGATATCTTAGCCTCTCAGGGCATGCAGAAATGTTACCTCAGTTAAGCTTGCATACTTGCCAGTGATGAGCACGTAAAAACCCTGAGCCGCAATCAATAAAAAGCCCCAGAATGTTCCTTTCGGGGTCTTTTGCACCTTTTGAATACCAACAGGTTTAGAGCCAAGCTCTTAAACTAAGGAGAAGACTCATATTGACCGCATGAGTAGTTCCCAGATAGATAACGGTCTAGCCTTGCGCACAACCCATCATTGCTAACCACCGAGCTATGACCCGATCCCATAACCCGCAAGCCTACTATTGAGCTCTCAAGGTTAGCCGGCTGATTCTTAAAGAAGCGGCAACTCGCACATTGCTGCTGCTTCAACTCCCGTGCAACCGTCATTGTTGCCCCAGCTTTACCCAAAAATCGACAAAGACTTGCGTGGAAAGCACATAACCTAAGAACACATTCACAATGACCCCGACAGTAAAAGCGTAAAACGGTTTGGCGCCTGCTTTTGCAAAATCACTAAACCTAGTCGTTAATCCAATGCTAAAGAAACAAAAGATAAAGGCCCAGGTACGTAAATTCTTAATTGGGCCCACTAGATGGGGAACAACATCCGATTTATAGGTGGCAAAATCATATCCACGCGATATGGCAGTCACTGCCAATGAGGCCAATAAAAATCCAATCACGAATTTTGGGAAACGCCTCCAGATCTCTCCATAATTTGCGCGACCTCTTACCCCAGTCTCTTCCCAGCGAGTGGTGGCAACGATCGATAAGACTAATGCCCAAATCCCAATCCAAACATCACGACCAATTACTTTCATGAGCGTAAACGCATTCACCGCAGCCTCGGCACTACCCTCAATACCTGGGACATGGCCTGCATAAGCCGCATACGTTTGCGCTGCGGCAAATCCAGCGGCATCGGCAAATTCAGAAGTCCCAATCCAGGCGCCCGCAACGCCAGTCGGTAATGCCAGCCATTTAGAAATGAGCGGCAAAGCAAAAATCATCACAATCGCCCAAAAGATCACAATCGAAATTGAGATGGGTGCATGCTCTTTCTTGGCGCCAACAGCCCCAGCAATTGCAATAGACCCCGAAACGCCACAAACAGCGCCTCCAGCACCCAATGTGGCAGCGAGTCTACGATCCAGCCCCAATCGTTTTGCGACAAAATAAATCACCAAGAATGTAGTTAAAGAAACAATCGAGGCCTGAAGAATGGCAACCGGGCCAGCCCAAATAATTAATGTGAAAGGCAGGGTTGCACCTAAGAGAACGATCCCAATCTTGATATAGAACTCGACGCGAAAGCCCGACTCGAGCCATTTTGGCAAGCGAACGAGGTTAGCTAAAAGCAAGCCCAAAACCAAGGCTACAAGCGGAGGCTCAAGGTTGTAATAGTCAGCACGGTCCCATTGCCCCAATGCAAATACCAGGATTGAAATGATGTATATAAATAAAAATGAGCCGAAGAACTGTTTAAATGGGATCTTTAGAAAGCTAACAGCGAAACCTAAAATTGCAAGCCATAAAATAAATTGCGCAAGATAGCGCGGGGCATTTGCCAATAACTGATTCGCTAATTCTGGAAGAGCATGCCATTTGGCTGGAGTTATTGCGATCCAACCAATACTGGAGCCGAATATAAAAAACAAAAAGGCAGTTAATAACAAACCTAAGCCAATCCAAATGGACCACCAATCCTCTTTTTTAAATAATTCATTCCATTGAGAGTTGCTTGAACTCATTGATGACATTTTTTACCCCAAATCTTTTTATATGGATTGAGCGATTTAGCTTAGAAATTAAATCGCCCCGCAGTTGCCATACTAGATGGGGCTAGATATAAAGCGCCACAATTAATAAGTGATTTGCATATACGAAAAACCGTATATGCGGCATCAGGACAAGATAAGCCTGCTTAAGAGCTCCATTGGCACTGTGCATCAATTTCGCCCAAGCTCAAACCAGCTATACTTATTTTTCCTCGGGTATCTAATTCAAATTCTATAAACCCGCTCTTGTAATTAAATAGAGGAGACTAAAAAAATGGGTAAAGCTATCAAGGCAATTTTGACAACCGTTGCAATACTTGGATCCGCGACATCTCATGCCGCCTCGCCAACCGACAAGACGGGTTTAATCAGCCTGAAAAATGAAGGTGCTACCCGCGGATCTTGTGAAGCAGTTTCTATGAATCTCTCAGCGGCAACCAATAACATTGCTGCAAAAATAGATCATCCAGGAGCAAGTGTTGACGAAACCTGGAAGAACTCTGTGGATGCAGACCAGTACCGAAAGTACGGTAATTTTTTTGGTCCCTATATAGCTCAATCCATTAGTGATGGCATGAGCTATGATGTGCCTACTAATCAGGTGAATAACTATCTAGCTTCTTTAGCCGACACTGAATACAGTGCTAGATTGCTCGCAGTCTCAAACCCTTATGCGGTATTAGATGCTTTTAATTACTGCGCGGAGACCTTCCATTACCTCAAAAAATCCCCCGCTAAATAGTAATCCACCGCCACTGACTAAGAGTTAAACCCAGTCAAACGCCATGGTGAAGCTTAGGCCGACCACCATCAAAATAGAGTAGGCGAATGACTGACGCGCCCAAAGACGATCATCAACATTCTCTGATGATCGCAGAGCGGATTTAATCCACAAGAAACCAATCGCCATCAAGGTCAGCAAATAAACCCAGCCCACCTGCCCCAAGAAAAATAATAGTGACGCACATATCAAGAATACGGCGATCTCATAAGGCGCTTGCTGACGCACTCGCTTAACACCACGAACCACAGGCAAAATTGGCATTGACACCAAGATGTAGTCCTCAAGATGCAAGATCGCAATAGCATATGCATGAGGAAATTGCCAAAGCACGTACATCACATATATCACTAGCGCAGCCCAATCAAATTGGTTGCTAGCAGCGCAATATGCCGCCAAAGGTGGTACGGCACCAGAGAGTCCGCCTACCCACGTACCATGAGGGCTACGTTTGAGCCACAAACTATAAGCAAAAACATAAATGATGAAGCCAAATGTTGCGATCATGGCAGTCAAAACATTAGTCACTAACTGCAACAAAACGAGGCCTGCCAAAGCTAAAGTCAGGCCGAATATTAAGGCGTGCCTCACCGAGACAGCTTTCGTCACCAAAGGACGCGCTTGGGTGCGCTTCATGACTGAATCAATATCGCGATCGATACAATTATTTAAGGTACAGCCCCCGCCAATCACTAGCGCCAAGCCAGTGAGTGTTGCAAACAACTGGGCTATATCAACATGGCCGCGGGAGCCTAAAAAAAATCCGCCAGCTGCTGAAATTAAATTACCAAAAATAATCCCTGGCTTAGCCAGGGATAAGTATCTCTTCAAGGTGAATACCGCCTCACCGAGCCATTGGAATCGGCATCATACGAATATGAGTGTTATACATAATCCATAATGAGAGTCCAACCAAAATAGCGATGATCACAATGGTGTAAATCAAGACCATGACATTCATGCGTTGTGCGGAAGAAGAATCCAAATGCAAGAAGTAATGGAATTGCGCAAATACTTGCAATGCAGCTGCAATTACCACCACGATCAAAGTAGTAGAAGTTGCGAGAATACCGCTCATTACCAAGCCAAACGAAAAAAACGTGAGAGCTAAAGAAATAGCAAAACCAATAACGTGGGAACGTAATGGATTTTCGCCGTGATCGGCTGCATGTGAATGATTAGCTGACATACTAAGCCACTCCAAAGAAATAAACGACAGTAAACAGGCACACCCAAACGATATCTAGGAAATGCCAAAAAAGACTTAAACGAATTAAGCGTGAGCTTACTTTAGGAGTGACGCCCTTAATGAGCAATTGGCCAATCATGACCGCCATCCAAATCAAGCCAATACTGACGTGAGCACCATGGGTGCCAACTAAGCCAAAGAAAGCCGATAAGAAGCCACTGCGGTCAGGGCCGTTACCTTCGCCAATGAGGTGAATGAATTCATGCACCTCCATCACGATGAAACCCAAACCCAACAATGCTGTGACAATAAGCCAGAACACAGCCTTTTGACGATCCTTTTTATAAACAAAGGACATTGCCACACCATTGGTAAAAGCGGAAACCAATAAAAACATCGTCTCGCCAAATACATAAGGCAAGTCAAAGATCTCAGGGCCGCCAGGGCCACTAGCGGTATTTTGATAAAGCACTGCATAGGTTGCGAATAAAGACGCAAACAATATGCAGTCGGTCATCAGGTAAAGCCAGAAACCAAAAGCGGCATTCTCGGTCGCATCGTGCGAATGATGATCTGACTCTGAATGATCTGTCAAAGTAGTGGAGCTCATAAAAATATCCCTATTGCACTCGATTAAATAGAAGCGTGGTTATAACTTGGCGTCACCGACTCGCCACTCTCAACTCGAGCAACTTCTTCTGCGCTGAGCATGTAATCAGTGTGATCATCACTACCGCGGTAAATGACGGCAACAATCATAGCCACCAAGCTTGCGATGGCCAACCACCAGATATACCAAATCATGGCAAAGCCAAATACAAAAGTAATTGCACCCATCACCACACCTACGCCAGTATTTTTAGGCATATGAATTTCTTTAAATGGCGCCTGCGCACGATATGCAATGCCGTGCTCTTTTTTGTACGCAAAGTCATCCAAAGAATCCACAACCGGTGTTTGCGCAAAGTTGTAGAACGGAGGCGGTGAAGTCGTAGCCCATTCAAGAGAATGGCTACCCCATGGATCACCAGTCTTATCAACCAAAGCTTTACGATCGCGGAAGCTGACATATAACTGAACTACTTGGCAGAAAATACCAAAGGCAACCAAGAAAGTTCCTAAAACAGCAACGATCAAATACGGCTGCCAAGCTGGGTTGTCATAGTGATCCATACGACGTGGCATGCCCATAAAACCGAGTGCATACAAAGGCATAAAGGCCAAATAGAAACCGGCAATCCAGGACCAGAAAGCACGCACGCCCCACTTCTCATCCAAGCGGAAGCCAGTCATTTTTGGGAACCAATAAGAGTAACCCGCAAAGTAACCAAACAAGGCGCCAGGAATCAACATATTGTGGAAATGCGCCACTAAGAATTCGCTGTTATGCAAAACAAAGTCTGCACCAGGCACCGACAACAGAACGCCAGTCATACCGCCAATAGAAAAGGTCACAATAAAACCAAGGCTCCACAACATCGGAGTCTTAAATTCAATACGACCGCGATACATTGTGAATAACCAGTTAAATATTTTCAGGCCGGTAGGAATGGCAATAATCATGGTTGCGATGCCAAAGAACGCATTTACATTGGCACCCGCGCCCATTGTGAAGAAATGATGCAACCAAACTACGAAGGACAAGAAGGCAATCGCAATTGACGCATACACCATCGAAGCATAACCAAACAAACGCTTATGGGAGAAGGTCGAAACCACTTCAGAGAAAATGCCGAAGGCAGGGAGTACGACGATATAAACCTCAGGGTGCCCCCAGATCCAGAACAAGTTAATAAACATCATCTGATTTCCACCAAGCGCATTGGTGAAAAAATGGAAGTCCAAATAGCGATCTAAGGTCAACAACGCCAAGGTAACCGTTAACACTGGAAAGGACAGCATAATCAAAACGGTAGTGATCAAAATAGTCCAGGTGAAGACCGGAATCTTCATCATCGACATGCCCGGCGCACGCATACGTAAAATCGTGACGAAGAAATTAATGCCCGTAACCAAGGTCCCGACACCGCCAAGCTGAATACCCCAAATCCAATAGTCAACCCCAACGCCCGGACTTACTTCTTTACCAGTAAGAGGCGGGTAACCAGTCCAGCCAGCCTGAGAGAAATCACCGATGCCCAAAGACACCATCATCAATAAAGCGCTAGCAACTGTCAGCCAGAAGCTAACGGAATTCAAGAAAGGATAGGCAACGTCGCGAGCACCAATTTGCAAAGGCACTACGTAATTCATTAAGCCAATAAAAAAAGGCATCGCCACGAAAATAATCATGATCGTACCGTGCGCACTAAAGATCTGGTTATAGTGTTCTGCTGGCAAATAACCCGCACTGGCGCCCATGGCGATAGCCTGATGGGTGCGCATCATCATGGCATCGGCGAAGCCACGCAACATCATCACAACCGCAACGATGATGTACATGATGCCGATACGTTTATGGTCTACGCTGGTGAACCACTCATCCCAGAGATAGCCCCATAATTTTTTATAGGTAATAAAACAGAAAAGTAAAAAACCAACAGCCGCTCCGCCACCAACAGCGCCCATAACAATCGGGTTATGAAATGGAATGGCGTCTAAAGTAAGGTTTCCGAATAGTAAAGATGATTGCATCATTTCTCTCGCACTGATTAATGTTTAACTGGCAATGGAGCGCCAGAAGGATCGCAATTGGCGTTGTTGGGCGCGTATTTTTGCAAAATGGCGTTGAAAAACTGAGGCTCAACTTGTGAGAAATACATAGGGGCTACATTCTTAGTAGGCTGCTCTAACTCTTTAAGGCGCTCGCGATTCAAGCTGACATTAGCTGTCTTGGATTTTTGCACCCAAGCATCAAACTCGCCACTATTAGTAACCTTGGTCTCAAAATGCATGCCCGAGAATCCATCACCATTGATTTGTGTGGCTCTACCTTGATACACGCCTTCCTTATTGGCCATTAAATGCAACTGGTTTTGCATACCAGCCATCGCATAAATCTGACCGCCAAGACGGGGAATGAAAAAAGAGTTCATGACCGTATCGGATGTGATCTTGAAATTAATTGGGGTGCCTACAGGAAGCACTAATTCATTAACAGTGGCCACGCCTTGTTCAGGGTAGATAAATAACCACTTCCAATCCAAAGCCACCACCTCAACTTCGATTGGCTTCACAGCGCTAACCAGAGGCTTTTCAGGGGTTAAAGCATGGGTAGTGCGCCAAACAATCACACTCAATATCAGAACAATAATCGCTGGAATGACCCATACGGTAATTTCAATAGCATGGGAGTTATCCCACTTTGGCGCATAAGTTGCTTTTGTATTTGAAGCGCGATAGTGCCAGGCAAATGCAAACGTCATGATGATTACAGGAATCACCACTAGCAACATCAGCGCGAAAGCGGTCAATATGAGGTTTTTTTCAGCTTCGGCAATGGGGCCTACTGGACTAAAAATCGCCCAATATCCACTCTGGCAACCACCTTCACAAGCGGAGACAATCTGAGACAAAAACAGTAAAGGCGATAGCAAAATCCAGTGTTTTTTCATTTTTCGATCAAATAATTAGCGTGAAAACCGGCAAATTCTGGCACTGGCGAATTATACGTGGAAACCCTAAAGCACGTTTGAGGGTCTTGCACCAGCTTATTGCATATTCCGAGTGTTTTCCTGAGGACGCCAACCTAGGCTCGAAAGCCAAATTTTTGAATTGAATTAATATCAATTAATAAAAACTTTGACTCCAATAACCCCTTCACTATCTAAGGTTAACTCATGACCAAACAAGTAAAAGTACTAGCATTTGATGTCTTTGGTACGGTCGTGGACTGGCATGGATCAATTGCAAGCGCAGTGAAGAAATTGAACTTAGCGGCTGATCCCAATGAATTTGCCTCAGCGTGGAGAGCAGGCTATAAGCCAGCAATGGCACAGGTGCGCTCTGGAAAACTGCCTTGGACAAAAATAGACGACCTGCATCGCCTGATTCTTGATGATGTCTTAAAGCAATTCAATATCACCACTCTTTCGGAGAATCAAATCCGTGATTTAAATCTCATTTGGCATCGCCTAAACCCATGGGCAGATACGGTAGAGGGTTTGGGACGGTTGAAAAGTAAATTCACTATCGTCACCCTTTCAAATGGAAATCTTGGCCTACTGGCCGATATGGCCAAGAATGCCGCCCTACCTTGGGACTTAATTCTTTCCGCCGAAGTTTTCCGCCATTACAAACCCGACCCAGAAACCTACCTTGGTGTTGCGGAAATTTTTGACCTCAGCCCTGAGGCAGTAATGCTGGTGGCAGCTCACAAAGATGATCTCGTCTCCGCAAAAGCCTGTGGACTACAAACTGCTTTTATTGAACGGCCCCTAGAATTCGGACCTCATTTCACAAGAGATGATCTGCGCCAAGAAGACTTCACCAACTATCACGCCAAGGATCTCAATGACCTCGCAAGGCAATTGGGCTGCTAATTCCTCTTCCCTTAAGAGCGCTCCAACATTTTCACCAAGGAATACACCGACTCATTAAATGGCGTGGGGACCCCATGCCTTTTCCCCAGGTCGACGATGTATCCATTTAAAAAATCAATTTCAGTTTTTTTCTTTTTTACCAAATCCTGAGCAGTGGATGAAACCTGCGTCACCATCGTTGTCGCAATTAACTCATTAGCCTTTTGAGCTTCCGAATAAGTAATATCAACGCTCTCGCAAGAAGCCACAGCCAGGAACTCCTTTGTAATTTCATCGATGAGCTTGACAATCGAGGGCACCTTCACCATCTCACCATAGGGAATTTGGCCAATTCCTGAGATTGCGTTAAAAGAGCAGTTCACTAAAAACTTTAACCACATATTTCTTTTAATGTGCGGCACAAATGAACATGGCACTCCCGCCATCTCGAATAACTTAGACACCTCTTGAAGATTTTCAATGTCTTGAGGACCCATCTCTTTTAAGCTACCGATAAATAGCTCGCCCCTGCCGTGGTGTTTCATGGTTCTATGACCAATCATTCCAGAGGCTACATATACGACTGCCGGATAAATAGAATTTGCAATGAGTTGTGAGGCGATCTCTACATTAGAGACTCCATTTTGTAAACTCAAAATAACTGCCTTGCCTGACAAAATGGGGGCAATGTCTTGTATTGCATTTTGTGTATCGAGAGATTTAACGCTTAACAAAACTAAATCGGCATCACTCAACATTGAAAGCTCATTGCTTGCTTTTAACTTAATCACTTCATGGAATGACTTGCAGTCCATCTCCAGACCGAACTCATTAATGGCTTGAGCTCTATCGGTTCGCGCAATCAGAGTGACATCATGCCGGGCTCGTGCCAACATGCCGCCGAAGTAGCAACCTACCGCCCCGGCACCCAATACATATATTTTTTTATATTTTTGCAATTAATATTTCTCACGGGCGGCAAATGAACTCCTGATTTTCATTTGCAAATATACCCGATGCAATCCTTGTCAGGAGTAGATGTCAACTGCACTGATCCCGGCAAGCAATCGCCCAACCCCACTCCTGCAGGAAAGATCGAGGCTCAGGGCTTGCGAATCAATAGATTAGCTAGCTCATCCACTACTTTAGCCCAGTCAGAATCCTCTTCGATCGCTTCTTGCAAAAAAGCCTTTTGATCTGAAGTCCAAAATATTGCTTTGGCCAGATCTGCATGAGTATTCAATTGATGACGCTCAATAAACCGCTCCATGTGAATTTGTTCAGCCGATAATCCCAACTGTTTAAATAAATCAGCCAAGCTTGGATTGTTTTGGCTCATCGCATTTAATCCACTTCATCTATATGGGGGTCATCAAAATGCTCTTTGTGAGGCTTTAACCTTGCCTCCAACTGTGCCCACTTACCCTGATGCTTACGGTATTCACAGTTTTCCGCATGGTTCTCCAGCAAACCAAAAATCACCGTTGTAGCTATCTTGCAATATACGCATCGATACGCATGCTGATGCTCTTCTATTTTTTCTTGAGGATAGTCGATATAAAAAGGCTTCATAGAGGTGGTTTCCTATTTAGCGGTTCGCAGCACTTCTTAAAAATTGAGCCAATGTCAGGTCATATCGCAAAATGTGGATTTCAAACCAATACCCCACATAACGAATTAAAGTGTAAAGATCGCTATTATTAGATGCCATTTGACTCAAGGCCTGGGAAACCGTTTCTAACATTTTTTCATGCGCAACTTCGTGCCCTGAAAAATCAAAACTAACAGCGGCAGCCAAGCGCTCTTCAGTTTTAAAATGCTCCACCAGAAGCCCATATAAGGCATTACGCTTATCTTGCGGGATGGGAGACTGATCAAAACAGTACTCCTTGAAACTTTCTAAAAATGCGAAAAGGGTATCGTGCTCAAAATCAATCTCAGGGATATTCACCTGAAGGTTGAGCGGGAGCATTGAGTATGGATACGTAGTCACTTAGGACTCCTTTTTGACTGGTATCTAATCTACTCTTCCGTGGCTTCTAATTTCATAGAGAAATACCACTAGAAGATTAAATTTATTTTGCGGCACTGCGGTATAAAAGAGTTTGAGCATTAAAACCAAGCGAGATGCGCCACGCCATGCAATACTTTTACTCACTGCTTTATTCTTACCCATCATGATCAATACCAGCCGACCAAGACGCTCCGTCCTCTACATGCCAGGAGCAAATACCAGAGCCTTAGAAAAAGCAAAAAGTTTGCCCGCTGACTCACTTATCCTCGACCTCGAAGATGCGGTTGCGCCAGATGCCAAAGCCCAGGCCAGAGAAAATATTTGTACAGCTCTCGATTCAGGCTTTGGGCATCGTGAAGCGGTAGTGAGGATTAATAGTCTTAATACATCATGGGGGCTGACTGATTTAGAGACCTTTGCCAATAGCAAAGCGGATGCCATCTTAATCCCAAAAGTTGAGTCGGCCGCGCAAATTCAGGAGGTGGCGGATCACCTAAAACAATTGAATGCCTCCCCCGACATTACCATCTGGGCCATGATTGAAACACCGATGGCGATCTTTAAACTTCAAGAAATAGCCGCCTCTCACGCATTGCTCGAAACTCTTGTCTTGGGTACTTCTGACCTGGTAAAAGATCTACATGCAAGACATACCCCGGGCAGAGTTGAAACCCTCACCGCACTCTCTCTATCGGTATTGGCGGCGAGAGCGCATCACCTTTGCGTATTGGATGGGGTTCATCTCTCCCTAGATGATGAAGCTGGATTGATGCAATCCTGTATCCAGGGTAGAGATATGGGCTTTGATGGCAAAACCTTAATTCATCCAAGCCAGATCAAACTGGCTAATGAAATCTTTGGGCCATCACCAGAAGAATTAAAAGAAGCCAAACAAAGAATTGCGGCTTATGAAGCCGCCATCAGCTCAGGCGCTGGAATTGCCGTACTCAATGGAAAACTCATTGAGGAATTGCATATTCAAGATGCCAAGAGAGTTCTTGCGCTAGGTAGCGCCATTGCATCCTTTCTAGAGACGAATTAAATCATTCAAAGCATTTAGGATACGTAGATATTTTCCGCCGTAGAAAGGCAGTGATATTAAGAATCCAAAACCAATGATATAAAGGGAAAACATCTTTCTCTGTTCTTCCGAATAGCGCTTTCTAAGATATTTAAATTCGTACAAAATTCTACGTATCAAACGATATAGAAATTCAAACAACACAAACAACACAAATAGAACGCCTAACCAAGAATAAGGAAGTTCAGAGAGAAAAATTAAAACGTCGTCCATGCATAGCCTTTGTAGTTAACTTCTTGTCACACCTAAAGACTACCACTTTCACGAACTCAAAAACATATGCTTGCAGTTATTTGGACGGACTTCGGTGGAAATTAAATACCTTTCTCAGACCTGCTTTCAGTACACTATTAAAAAACAATTGGAGACAAAATGAGTGCCAATCCAAGCCCCTCTTGTAGCAGTCGTAGTCGCCGTCAATTCATGCGGACTACCGGCGCCTTCGCTACAACAACCCTAATACCCGGCATCGATTTATTTGCAGCAAGCGATATCACGGGAGAGTTGGCTACTTATATGGCGGATGCTCGTAATCGAGAGTTGCCCATTGATGTATTAATTGATGCGAAATATCGCATTTTAGATACCGTAGCAGCCATGGTCTCAGGCTCAAAACTATTGCCCGGTGAAATGGCTGTCCGTTTTGCGCGAACCCAAGGTGGCACGCGCGAAGCCTCTGTACTTGCAAGCGGCCTCAAGACCACAGTGATTAATGCTGCGATGATCAATGCCATGCTCGCCCATTCTGATGAATCAGATGACTTTGAGCCGGTAACAAAAGCCCACCCAGGCTCTGCTACCGTCCCAGCAGCTTTAGCGGTAGCTGAAAAAGAGCATCGCTCGGGCATGGATCTAATTCGTGGAGTAACACTAGGTTATGACGTGGGGTGTCGCTTCCTGATGGCGCTTGGGCCTGATCATGTGCGCGGGACCCACCGTGGCGCTGAAGCTTATAACGCAACCATGGGAGCCATGGCTTCGGCTGCCTCTCTAGCGCATTTGAATGAAAAACAAATGCGCTACGCCCTCTCCTATGCCGCCCAACAAGTTTCTGGCCTATGGAGCTGGGTCGATGATCCAGACCATATTGAAAAATCGTTTGATTTCAGTGGCATGGGCGCAAGAAATGGCGCCACAGCTGTGGCTATGGTCCAAGCTGGTCTCACAGGTGTTTACAACATACTGGATGGGAAACACAACCTACTCTCCGCCCTTTCAACACAGCCCAACCCGACAGCCATGGTGAGCGATCTTGGCACGCGTTTCTATATTTCGGAATCCAGTATCAAAACTTTTCCAGTTGGCTATCCCAATCAAGCCCCTCTTGATGCATTTCTGAAGCTATCTAAAGAAAATAAATTCACGGTTGATCAGGTCGACAAAATCATCGTCCGACTTCCAGAAGACGCTATTGGGATTGTGAGCAATAGCCCGATGCCTGATGTAAATTGCCAATACCTCATTGCAACCGCGCTGATTGAAGGCAATGTGTCATTTGCCAACAGTCATTCTCGCGAGCATATGCAAATACCGAAAATACGCGCCTTCATGGAACGCGTTACGGTGATTGGCGATCCAAAATTAAATGATCCATTGGCGCCAAGAGGCGGAATCGTTGAAGTTTATTTAAAAAACGGCAGTGTTCTGAGTAAACATACGCGCTTCCCGCCTGGTACAAAAGAAAATCCACTCACCACTGAAATCGTCAGCGCAAAAGCGAGAGACTTAATGTCGCCAGTGATTGGCGCCAACCGAACCGAGAGGGTCATACAAGAAGTGCTTGAGCTTGACAAGATGCAGGATATTAAGCAGCTCATATCATTACTGGATTCCAAGTAGAGCTAAAAAGGTTTACCCCTTCCACCTTGCAGTAGGTACAAACCATTAAATCACGCTCTGATTTGCGCCAAATCAACCATAAAGATTTAGAGTGTTTCATAATGAACTTCAACCGATGTGACAAGCATAAGGATGACTTTGACCTCCGCATTTATTACGCACAATGATTGCATCAAGCATGAGATGGGACAAAACCATCCTGAATGTCCCGAGCGACTTGGGGCCATTAATGATCAATTGCTCATATCCGGTTTGCTAGATTTTATGGATGCTTACGATGCGCCCTTCGCCACTATTGAGCAAATTGGAAGAGCGCACACCACTCTTTATGTAGATGAGGTCATTGCGCAATCCCCCGAAAATGGCTATCACTTTGTTGACCCCGATACTAAAATGAATCCCCATACCGTCAGAGCAGCACTGCGTGCAGCTGGTGCGGTGGTAAAAGCGACGGATTTAGTGTTAGAGGGAAAAGCATCAACAGCCTTTTGTAGCGTACGCCCCCCTGGGCATCATGCGGAGCGCGCTGCTGTCATGGGATTTTGCTTCTTCAACAATGTGGCGGTAGGCATTCGGCATGCCTTAGACGTACATGGCATAGAACGCATTGCTCTCATTGATTTCGACGTACATCACGGCAATGGTAGTGAAGATATTTTTCATGATGATGAACGCGTTTTGATGTGTTCTATTTTTGAGCAAGGCATATATCCGTTCTCGGGAGACCATCCCAAAGGCCCAAACATGGTCAACGTAGGTCTCCCATCCCGCTCTAAGAGTGAGCAATTCAGAGAGGCGGTGGAAAGTCATTGGTTGCCAGCTTTAGAGGCATTTAAACCCCAAATGATTTATATCTCTGCTGGCTTTGACGCTCATCGTGAAGACGACATGGGTAATTTGGGCTTGGTTGAGGCCGACTACGAATGGGTTACCAAAAAGTTAATGCAAGTAGCCAACCAATATTGCCAAGGGCGGATTGTCTCTTGTCTTGAGGGTGGCTATGTATTGAGCTCACTTGCACGTAGTGCAGTGGCTCACATCAAGGTCTTAATTGGAGCTGACGAGTAGGCACCACCTCCCAAGTAAAAGCCGCCTTCGGAGCTTGTTTCTGAAACTAGGCTAATTAAAAGTAATCCGCTTACGCCAAGGATAAATTCTCTTTGTATAGCGGAAAATTTCTAACGGGTCTGCCAATCGCTACAAGCCAAGATAAAAATTGGCGACGCTGATCATCTCCACCATCGTTGTTATTGTTGCTCATGTCTTCTCCACTATTATTTTATAAGCCACACTGATTGAATCACTGCATTACATCACCGCAAAGCCTCCAATACCGCCTTAGTCATTGAGGCGGTATTTCCCTTGCCGTTGATATCCCCCGTTCTTTCGTTCGGATTAGCCAGCGCAATCGCCGTTGCTTCTGACATCGCTTTCGCCATTGCCACAGCCCCTGGAATATCGCGACTATGTCCCAACCAGTCAAATAGCATGCGGGTAGATTCGATCATGGAGTACGGATTGGCAATTCCTTTACCAGCGATGTCAGGGGCAGATCCGTGCGTGGCCTGAGCCATAACGACATCGCCATCCCCAATGCATAAACCAGGCGCCATCCCCAAGCCGCCAACTAAGCCAGCAGCCTCATCTGACAGAATGTCACCAAACATATTGGTAGTGACAACCACATCAAAGTTTTGGGGATCTCGGATTAGACGCATAGCAAAGGTATCCACAATTACATCATCTACTCGAATATCCGGATACTCAGCCGCAAGTTTCTTGCACTCTTCCACAAACATCCCACAACCCAATTTAAAGACAGTGTCTTTATGAACGTAAGTCAGATGTTTGTGACGTTGACGAGCCAACTCGAATGCAGCCTGAGCCACTCGACGACTGCCTGTTCTGGTGATTACACGCACCGATAAAGTCATTTCATCGCTAGGACGAAATTCCCCATTACCAACCAACATATTGCGATCCGGCTGAAAGCCTTCGTTATTTTCACGAACAATGACTAAATCAATATCATCCCGAATACACCCAATATCAGGGTAAGAGCGTGTGGGTCTGACGTTAGCAAACAAGTTGAATTGTTTGCGCAAAATAGGGTGGGGATTAATTGCATTCGCTTGCTTGGGATAAGCGCGATGTCCAATGGGGCCCAAGATCCAGCCATCTAGGGTGCGCAGAGTCTCTAATGTTTCTGGAGGGAGTGTATGACCATGGGTATCAAGTGCGCGGCGCCCAATCGGCAGGGGGACCCACTCAATATCAACTTGATGCAGCTTGGCAGCCGCCTTGGCAACCTCAACAGCCACTGGCACAATCTCATGCCCGATGTCATCACCCTCCAGTATTCCTACGCGTAATCTCTTAGACATCCACTCTTCTTCCAGTAAATATTGCAATATTGATCAAAATCTATGACTTCAGTGCAGCACCCGAGAATCATAGCCCGACATCGCTTAGATTTGGGTAATTACCAAAATCAACAGTCTGAGATAGGAAGCCTCAGCCAAATACTAGGAGGCCAGTCAAAACAGTCTCCTATAAGTCTCTTTTATTTGCTATTCTGAGGGCTCAACCAAGGATGAATATGACTGACGGAAATCAAACCCCAAACGACGAAGACTTTGATTACGGGTGTGAATGTGCAATGAAGCTCTTAAATGAGCCAACGGAAGATTGTCTTAATGATCTGATAGATGAGCTTGATGAAGATGGCATGATTGCAACCGAAGTAGTCTATGGCCTTCTGGCCGCGATCTTAATGAGCATCACCTCAGAAGAGGGCGACGAGGAAGAGCATTAAATTCAGCTTATTGACCGATTTCCAAACTCATCCATGGTCGTAACTATTGGGGTAAGGTCTGTGACAAATCAAAGCCTTTTCGGTGAGAACTGGGCTTAGATAGCTAGAGCATCAACGCTCTGGGTAAGTTTTTGTAGGTTAGCAGGATAAAGCCAGCACCACTCACCTTCAGCCAAATCTGCCGGCATAGAATATTGACCGATCTCAGTGCGATGTAATTTTTCGACATGATTACCGACAGCAGCCATCATGCGTTTTACTTGATGGTATCGACCCTCGACAATCGTCATTGCCAATGTATTTTCGTTTAACTGTTTGCATGCGGTCGCAACACACGGCCTAGGATCATCATCAAGCACTACACCTTTTAAAAGATGATCTATTTGCTTTTGAGTAATCGATTCAGAAGTGGTAATTTTATAAATCTTGCCAATATTTTTCTTGGGTGTAGTCATCTTATGAATGAACTGACCATCATCTGAGATTAAGAGTAAACCGGTAGTATCATAATCAAGTCGCCCAACACACTGCAAGCCACGCTCGATAAAAGGCCGCGGCAATAAACTGTAAACACTAGGGTGGTGGGTTGTCTTGTGCGAGCACTCGTAATTAGCTGGTTTATTAAAGGCAATATAGGCCTTCTCATGAAACTCCCAATCCTTGCCCTCAACATTTAAAACCAAGCCCTCAGTCTGAATGCGTTCTTCTGGATCCTCGCACAAGACACCATTAATTTTGACTAATTCGGCATAGACCAAATCACTACAATATCGCCTAGTGCCAAAGCCTTGACTAAAAAGAATTTTTTCTAAGGAAAGCGGTTTTGCCATATCTTGCTGAGCATACTACAGAGTTTTAATGATTTTAGTCTTGCATCCCCCCCAAATCATTATCATTGCTAATTGGTTGTTACTTTAGTTATTTTTAACGAATCTATACCCATGCTTTCAAGCCCAGCAGCACGCACCCCGCTTCACACTCGCGAGATTACCTTCTCAGGATATGCGCGAGAAGATGATCTTTGGGATATCGAAGCCCATCTCAAAGATACTAAATCTCACCCTTTTTTAACTGGCAATAGAACCTGGGAGGCTGGCGAAGCGATCCACGATATGTGGTTGCGCTTAACCTTAGACAATATGCTAGTAATTAAGGCAATTGAAGTATCCATGGATAGCCATCCTCACCCCGAGTGCCCGGAAGTGATTCCACCGATGGATGCACTAATTGGAGCTCGCCTTGGCAAAGGCTGGCGCAAGGTGATTGATACTCATCTGGGCGGCCTTAAAGGTTGCACCCATTTGCGTGAGCTGCTAGCAAACATCGCGACAGCGGCTTATCAATCTATTCCAGGGGCGCTGTTTGATCCCGATGAAAACAAGCCACCACTCTATTTAGGCCAATGTAAATCTTGGGACTTTGACGGGCCAGTAGTAATGCGCTACTACCCTAAGTTCTACAAGTGGAAGCCGGATCTTACTTAAACTCACCTCGATGAATATGCAAAGGGCCGCTAGCCTGCTGCACTGGCATCACTTCCAATACGTTAATGTTCATATGACCCGGTAAAGTTGCCGACCAAAAAATAGCTTCTGCAATATCATCGGCACTCAAAGCCTTAACGCCGGAATACACATTCTCCGCTTTACTGTCATCGCCTTTAAAGCGCACATTGGAGAACTCCGTCCCACCACACATACCCGGCTCTACACAAGTCACCCTAATGGGCGTACCAACCAGGTCCGCACGTAAGTTCAAACTAAATTGTTGTACAAAAGCCTTAGTGGCACCGTAAACATTGCCACCAGGATAAGGGTAGTTTGCCGCGACAGAGCCCAAGTTAATGACGTGGCCACGCTTACGATCAACCATTCCAGGTAAAAATGCACGCGTCATATGCACAAGGCCCTTAATGTTGGTATCGATCATACGATCCCAATCCGATAAGACCGCCTGATGCGCTGGCTCAAGCCCAAGTGCGAGACCAGCGTTATTGACCAACACGCTGACATTAGAAAATTCTGTCGGCAAGTTAGCGGCCAACTGGTCAACCTTAGCGCTATCACAGACATCAACTGCTAAGGTGAGTAATTTTTTCTCTTGCTCAGGGGGAAGTGATGCCTTCAATGACTCAAGCCGTTCTGCTCTGCGGCCTAAGGCAATCACTTTATGGCCGTGAGCTAAAAAACGGCGTGCAGTAGCCTCGCCAAAACCAGCGGTAGCACCGGTCACTAAAACAATATGTTCCATACTTATTCCTCTTAAATCTGCTTGTAATTTAATATTACTGCCTATATGAGATTCATGCGCACTCTGCTACTAATGCTAGTTCTTGGGGTCATTCAACCAAGTTTGGCGAACGACCTTGCCGATTCTGAATCAAACCTAGAATTCAAGAATGTATCGCAAGATCATTCGAAAGATCGGATTCTGGAATTCTGGGGATACCATAATTACCAGGGCTCACAAAATTACAGTGATACATTGAATCTTCGCTACTACCAGCCACTTGAAATAGATCACTGGAGAGGGACGGCAAGACTAGATACCTCCTACGTTTCTAATTATGGGCCAACACTCTCCTCTCAAACGACTGGACAATTTAGCTCTGGCAATACACTGCTCACGGTTTGGGGTGGCCTTCCTGACTGGAAGGTAAATCTTGGTGG
>Ga0364867_10087_pt2 | contig 49218 bp, 31 predicted proteins | sample ExccelAu500001D4_3_FD_206915 | JGI IMG/M metagenome (GOLD analysis project Ga0364867, IMG submission 206915) | Enriched cells from Trout Bog Lake Hypolimnion, Wisconsin, USA - BchlTB.Aug13.5000.01.D4 | ecosystem: Environmental > Aquatic > Freshwater > Lake > Hypolimnion/Profundal zone | place... | reverse complement strand
AGTATCCAGGTATTGACAAGAAGAAAGAATCCTGGAAGATAAGGATAACCGAAAGCTCTGAAGAAAGTCTCACTCTTATTTTGCCTGAACCTGGTGATAAAAACTCCAAGAACAGAGAGAAAAGTAAAAAGGTTTAGTGTAAAACCAACGAAAATGATCACTTGTTCAAAAGTGGAGGTCAGAATAAAAAAAATAGAAATGAGACTTTGAAACATGATGGCGATATAAGGAACGTCATTCCGCTTGCGCGAAAGCCAGCGCAGCAAACGATAGTCCTCACCAATTGCATGATATACCCTTGGCCCCACAATGATCATTGAGCTGACAGAAGAGATTAGAAGGAAAGATATGACCAATCCCATGATTGCACCTGCCTCATGACCAAGAATCTTTTGAGTAAAAATATAGCCAACCTCAATTTTACCAGCCAATTCGGGGATAGGAACAGCATAGAGAAAGATGAAATTGATCATCATATAAAGAAGAATGACGATTGCCGTTCCAGTGATCAGGCTTTTTGGAGTATTCTTCAGGGGGTCTTTGATCTCACTAAGGATATAAGCGGCCGCATTCCATCCTGAATAAGAATAAGAAACAAAATACATTGAAATGGCAAAAGCAGGGCTGATGAAATCTTTCAATGCTTTATTATCAATCGCAAACCTGATATGAGCGTTTTTTCCATAAGTCAAGCCAAGGATAAACAGGAGGATGATAAATGAAATTTTGATAACCGTCATCACATTCTGAAAAATGGCACCCATGTGTTTATTTGTTCCATGAAGCAATGTCAGAAATAGTACCAACAAGATTGAAAGTAATACAGGAAGGTTCATTTGTCCCATAAAGTCCGGAAAATAGGATTTCATGTCAATGGCACTGGAGAAATATCTTCCAAAAGCAATCGCAGCAGCCGCTACCGGTGCTGCAAAACCAACAGTAATAGAGATCCAGCCTGCCAGAAATCCTAACCCCGGATGATAGATCTTAGAAATAAAATGATATTCACCACCTGATCGTGGATAAAGGACGCAGAGTTCAGAATATGCGAATGCACCACAAAGTGCAACAACACCCCCTAGCAGCCAAAGCATCATTAATGCAAACCCTGATGTGATGCCCATCACCTGAAATCCAAGACTGGTGAACACCCCTGTTCCGATCATGTTAGCAATAACAATCGAAATGGCAGTTATCAAACTGAAATTATTCTTTGAAGGCACTGTTAGTGTTTCTTTTTTGCAAACAGCAGGTTTGTTTCATTAAATTTCACATTGTACCCTATCCGGAAAGGAACATCATGCTTTGTGGTCTCCTTCTCAATAGCGGACTGAAGATCAGGTTGGAATTTATTTTTGAATAAATCTATGGTTTTTGTATAGGTACCGAACAGTTTTAGAGTCCATCCGGATGACTTGAACAATCGATAAGGAATTCCTGAATCATCTTGAAGGATAGAAGCTTCCTGATCAAGAAGATAATTCCGTATCATCTGGAAATTAGAATTAAACATTAGATAGGACGCGGCTTTAAGAAACCCAACCTGTCTGCCAAATGATTTGACAAATTGAAGCAATTCAGGGTGTTTTTTCAGATTCTTGTCAGAAAGATCATAAGATAGATAATACAACGTCTGAGGTTTTGTGTAGGTTGAATCAAAGAATGATACCTTTACACCGATGGTAGTTGTATCCTGACTGCATGGCATGACCTTTCCCTTACTATCCAGATAAAAATAAGTAATCCCAGACAGCCTGTGGCCCATCTTCCTTAGATAGAAAAGAATTAAAGGTAAAGTACCATCTAGCGATTGCTGGTTTAAGTCTGTTTCCATGCTCTTGGTTCTGAAGAATCCCAGAACGTCTGAATAATAAAGTGATGCCCTTATTTTCTCCAGATAAGAAAGAAAATCTTTCTTCATCATCTGATCGCAACGTTGAAGCTGACCAATAGGCTCCAACCCAATCATGACGTAACTCGTTGCGTCAGGAAAAAAGGCATGAGCATAAAGAAAATCTGCTCCTGCAAAGGGATAAAACAATGTGGACGTATCAGTAGAAACGACATCCGGATTTTTCTCCCTCCATCTTGAAATTGGGCCTGTTTTGCTTCTCTCTACCAGTTTCCAGTCAGCTTTGATATGTTGCTGGTAGGTTATCCAACCTTTATCCGTTGTTATACCTTTGCACTCAATCAACGGTTCAATCCCGGAAATCACAGCAGCCATGTCATCATTAATTGTATCGACGATCAATCTTCCTCTATTCGGATTGACGGATGAAGTATCACCTGCAACTTTACTTCCATCATTTTGAGAAGCCTGGTTCTGCGTGCATGAAAGGAGCAGGAACAGCATAATTATAAGTAACCCTCTTGAGAGTAAACTATTTGTAGTAAAAAAATGAAACATATTAAAGATGTAATGTTTGGCAAAAGTATAACATTTCTGAGCGCCATAAAAACCCTCGTTAAAAATTCTTAAATGTTCCTTAAAAATGCTGATGTTTCGATTAAATTCCGTTTTTTTGCATATTAATAATTCACTGATGCTAAAACAAAAAATACTCATCTTATTCTTTATCATTCTTGCGATTGCCGGTTTCCCTCACGGACATATAAATATTGATTCCATATTCTTCAACCCTTCCTATTTTCAACTAAGGCTTGATTCACTTTATCTGGGACAATTTCGCCAGGCTTTGAAAGGTCATGAGCAGGAAAATAGCCAAATGTTGGCCGGTGCTTTACCTGGTCTCAGGTCGTTGACAGAATCCGACATAACAAAACAGGTCGGCGAGATGAGTTCGGTAATCCATGTGGGTTACAATCCGAAGGTCAGGGAATTTATTGATGTACTGCTTTTTAAAAAACCTGAAGCATCCTGTTTATTGCTCACACTGGCAGATCATTATGTTCCCCTGTTTCAGTCGATCTTCGATAAATACGACATTCCGCACGAACTTGCCTATCTTCCGTCGGTAATTTCCGCTTTCGACCCGGGGGCATCTTCAATGTATGGTTCATCAGGAATCTGGAACCTTATGTACATCAGCGGAAAACTCTACAAACTCGAAATAAATTCGATGGTGGATGAGCGCAAGAATTATGAGAAATCCACTGATGCTGCTGCACGACAATTTAAAGATTTCTTTGCCATTTACCAAGACTGGACACTTGCACTGACAGCTTATATTGTCGGCCCGGCAGTTGTAAACAAGGCCATACGCAGGGCAAACGGAAAAAAAGATTTCTGGAGCCTATACCCTTACCTACCTGCAGAGACAAGAGATTACCTACCGGCTTACGTTGCTATGACTTATTTTGTCAACTACCATAATCAGTTAAACCTGAAGCCACTCCAGGCAGATCTGCCTTTTTCCACAGATACAGTTTGTATTTGGAAAGAACTTCATCTCAGACAGGTTTCAAAGGTGCTGGATATCCCAATCAATATTTTGCGGGAATTGAATCCTCAATATAAACATGATATACTGCCTGCAGGTCCCAAAATGTGCATTCTGAAATTACCGGTAAGTTACGGGGATAAATTCCGACTTCATAAAGACTCGATTTTTAACTTCAAAGACTCTGTTATCATGGCTACACGGCAGAGTACAATCACTTTCCCTTCGGCCACATATGTACCCTATGAACCAAAGACTATTTCAGGGAAAAACCAGGTTTATCATATGGTACGGTCGGGAGAAACATTGGGGGCCATAGCTGCCAAATACCATGTGACAATTACGGACCTTAAATCCTGGAATCATTTAAAATCCAATTTACTTAGAATAGGACAACAGCTTCTGGTCTTCACTACACAAAAAGCTGTATACCATCCTTCTGCAAAAAAATAGCAAAAATATATTCATCTAAAACAACTGCCTAACCTAAGGTCAAACTTTGCTCCTGACTCTTAATGAAACCTATCCGAATCTTCCTCCTGCTCCTGATCGTTTTCCTCTTTTTCTGTCTGATCTCTGTTTTTCTGACAGATCGTGATCATCAGGTTTTCAAGGGCATCAATATAAGGTTCCCTTCCATTAAAAAGATCTTCCAGTCCGGAAATACAAAATATGCCGATATTACCTCTGTCCTAAGTCAGAAAAGATCGGATACGGATTCTGTAGTCAGTATTGTCAGAAATGACAGTCTTAAAAAATCTGATTCAATCCGTATAAAACTGGTTTCACAACCCCTTGATTATCCTGGTAATGATAAATCTGTGCTTTACCCCTTCTTTCGTGAGCTCAGTGAATCACTTGCAACTAGAGCAGGAATCCATATTATGCATTATGGTGATTCACAATTGGAAGGTGATCGCATCACCGATTATTTAAGATCGAGATTCCAGGCTGAATTTGGTGGATCAGGGCCAGGAATGCTGCCTCTTAGTGAAGAAACCTACCGGCTTGCGCTTCTCGCTTCTGCCTCTGGAAATTGGCAGAAACACAACCTGATGGGAACAAAATATAAAGACCAGGGAACCCGCCCTTATGGACCGATGGGAAGTTATTTTAATTTCTCCTCCGGGCAGCAGGATTCTATCGCGACGAAAGGCAAACTATTTGAAGCCTGGATCGCATTCAAGGGAAAAGAGACAGGAAGAAAAGGCGATCTGTACCAGCGATGCAGATTATTTTACGAAAACGATCAACAAGCAGTCAAGGTAAGTTTCTTCAATGGAGATTTGAAATTAAGATCAGATACCTTATTCCCTAGTCATTCCTTAAAAGAGTGTGATTTATCTTTTACAGAAACCCCTTCGAACCTGACAATTCGTTTTTCCGGATCAGGTAGTCCAGATTTTTATGGCATCTGCCTCGACAGTCCAACCGGCATATCTGTTGACAATATTCCTATACGTGGTAGTGCAGGACTCGAGTTTACCAGAATGAACCCTGCCCTCCTGACAGAGATATACAGACTGCTAAATGTTAAACTTCTGATACTTCAATTTGGAGTAAATGTCGTTCCAGGCGATCTTGATGATTATACTTTTTATGAAAATGCACTCTATTCGCAGATTTGCCAGCTAAAAAAACTAAATCCGGGATTGAGTATCATTGTGATAGGAGTATCAGATGCATCTAAAAAGAATGGCGACACTTACGAATCTTACGGATGTGTCGAAAAGATATTGAACGCACAGAAGTCTGCAGCGCTTAAATCAGGTTGTGCCTTCTGGAATTTATATGCAGCAATGGGTGGAAAAAATTCCATGCCCAGTTGGGTCTTTGCCAAAGAACCCTTAGCCACTACTGATTTTTTACACTTTAATTATTCAGGAGCAAGAATTGTAGGCAAGATGTTCTATTCAGCATTGATCAATGATTACAATGAGTATATCCGGAAAAATCAACAATGAAAAACCACATCATAAGGATCATCTGTTTTATTTTATTCGTACTGACCATTCTTCCTACACATGCTCAATGGACAACTCCCTCACCAGGCGTACGCATGGGAGAGAATACGAATAACCATTTTCTTTTTTTAGGGAATGCTGAAAATACCTATAAACGGTTCTTCGATTCGATGGACAGCCTGATCATGAAAGGCAAAGGCACCATTAACATCGTTCAAATCGGAGATTCTCATATTCAGGCAGGATTTATTCCTGAACAAATGCGAAAGGACTTTTCTACTTTCCTCTCTTCGGGTTGTGGAGCCAGAGGGCTCATCTTTCCTTACCGGATTGCAAAAACCAATAATCCTGCCGATTATTCTGTAAAATATTCAGGGAAATGGGACCATTGCAGAAATGTAGAACTTTCTAAAAGCTGCAACCTTGGCCTTATGGGTATAATGGTTCAGACCCGTGATACAGTGGCAGAAATTACTTTTCATTTTAAAGAAAACTGTACTTTCAGGGATTTTAACTTCATCCGGATCTTTCATGATCCGATGGATACAAGTTTCCATATCGATTTTCCGGGGTTGGCAGGCCTGTATCATCCAGTGTTTCCAAGGCAAAACGGATATACTGACTTCAGGTTTAATTCCTTCTTCTGCGACTCCCTAAGAATACGGATTGTTAAGAAAGATACAGCAAAGAAATACTTTACACTTTATGGTATCGATTTTGAAAATGGAGATCCCGGTATTGTTTATTCAGCATCAGGCATAAATGGAGCTGAAGTTACCTCATTTCTTCGTTGCGATTTGATGAAAGATCAACTCAAGATGCTGAGACCCGACTGGATCATCCTATCATTGGGTACAAATGACGCTTATCCTGTTCATTTTGATAAGGAAGAATTCATCAATAATTATATCTTATTGATAAAAAAAATCAGAGAGCAGAATTCTGCTATTCCTATTCTATTGACTTCTCCGGGTGACAGTTACCGTAAGCATCGATATGATAACCCAAACATGGAGAAAGCCCGTGAAGCGATCCTCGAAGTGGCAAAAAGAACGGATTGCGCCGTGTGGGATTTTTATTCACTCATGGGAGGCCCGAAATCGATCATGCATTGGTATAAGGCTGGGCTTGTTGCCAAAGACAAACTGCATTTCGACAAGCAAGGATATATTATCCAGGCTGACTTGCTATTCGGGGCCTTTATGGATGCATATGTTTCTTACATCGATCGCTCGAATATTTCAGAATAAGAAGAATGGAATTTCTTAAAAGTTTTTCCGGTTACGACCCCGCTTCCCCACTGCTTTTTACAGGAATCAATTTCTGGATTTTCTTTGGGATCATCCTGTTCATATTCTCATTTTTACATTCGAGGGTCAATTGGCGCATTGTATTTCTATTCCTGTCAAGCCTCTTCTTCTATTACAAATGTGGAGGAGGATTTGTTATTCTTCTTTTCCTCACTGTGGTAGCCAATTTTTTTCTGGGGATTTGGATGGGGCGATATCAGGAGAAAAGGCAACGGAAGCCATTCCTTATTTTAAGCATCTTCCTGAACCTGGGAATGCTGGTTTGGTTTAAATACATGGCTTTTTTCATTACATTGCTAAATCAAATGACCGGCAATCATGTTCAGGTTTTTAATTTTATTAACTGGGGATTTAATCAATTCACCGGATCTCACTTTAGTACAATCGATATTATTGTTCCATTAGGGATTTCATTTTTCACATTCCAACAGATCAGTTATTCGATAGAAATTTACAGGACCAAAATTAAGCCCATACATAACTTCAGTGATTTTGGGTTCTATATCACCTTTTTCCCACAACTAATCTCTGGCCCGATTGTCAAACCGCAAAACTTTATTCCGCAAATCAGAAAGCATTATGAATTAAGCAGGGAAGAATACGGGCTTGCCATTTTTATGATCCTGTCGGGATTAATTAAAAAAATTGTTTTCGCAGATTACCTTTCAGTCAACTTCGTCAGTCGCGTGTTCGATAACCCCAACCTGTTCACGGGATTTGAAAGTCTGCTTGCAGCTTATGGCTATACCCTTCAGATCTATTTTGATTTTTCAGGATATACCGACCTTGCCATAGGGATTGCGTCATTATTAGGATACCGGCTGCCGCCCAATTTCGATTCTCCTTATAAAGCAAGAAATATCAGCGATTTTTGGAAACGCTGGCACATGAGTCTCACAACCTGGTTTCGAGACTACTTGTTTCTGCCTTTTGCTTATTACCTTTCTGGCAAGATGGTGAAAACCCGATATTTCAGGATCAGGACAGAGTTATGGATATATATAACAGGGATTCTGCTCACCTTCATCCTCTGCGGTTTATGGCATGGCGCTGCAATCAATTTCATCATCTGGGGCGGCATGCATGGAACTGCTTTGGCCTTTCATAAGGTATTCTACTCCAAAATACGCAAGAACAAGTTGGTTCATCCTATCCGGTTATTTGTCTCGTGGTTTTTTACTTTCCACTTCATTGTGTTCACCTGGATCATTTTCAGAATTTCGAGGGCAGAAAACTTCAATATCATGATGAAGAAGCTGCTTTTCCAATTCCATTCAGAGTTGGTAGGACAGATTATCATGGCCTACTGGAAAGTTATGGTACTTCTTTTAGCCGGATTTATTTTGATATGGACTCCGATAAAAATAAAAGAAGGGTTAAAGCGTTCCTTTGTGGCGATGCCTGAATATGGAAAGGCCATAGTACTGGTTTTGGTAATTTTACTTATATACCAGTTCAAAATTTCAGGAATTCAACCGTTCATTTATTTTCAATTCTGATATGAAAATTGCACCATTTCTTATTTTTTTCTCGATTGTCCTCGTCATTTATGGAATGATCAATACCTATATATTCACCCGCTTTATGCAGAGTATCCCTGCAGGATCATCTGAAAAGATCTGGATTATCTTGTTCTGGGTTCTTGCTGGATCATTCATCGTTGCAAGATTTCTGGAAAGAGCTTATCCATGTAACTTTACTGAGGTGATGACCTGGGTCGGATCACTATGGCTGGGCGCGATGACCTATTTCGTATTGGCACTTTTTTTGATCGATTTTGCAAGACTAATCAATCATTTTTTTCCTTTCTTACCACGGATTTTTTATATTGATTACCAAAAGACAAAACTGATTGCTTTATTCATAACTATAGGATTGGTCATGATGATCGTGCTGGCAGGATTTATCAATGCACGAACCCCTGGGATCAGAACCCTCGAATTACATATCGCAAAGAAAGTAAAAGGAGCAAAGACGTTAAAGATAGCGATGGCTTCAGATATTCATCTTGGGACGTTGATCGGAAAAAGAGGCGCTTCAAGGCTAGTAAGTATGATCAACGGATTGCATCCAGACATCGTTCTTTTCGCAGGTGACTTGGTAGACGAAGACCTAAAACCGGTAATCCGGCGAAATTTAGGGGAGACATTGAAAAATCTGTCTGCCCCACTGGGTATTTATGCCATTACAGGCAATCATGAATATATTGGTGGGGCAGCAGAGGCCGTTACTTACCTCACTGCCCATAATATAAGGTTTCTCTCTGATACTGTAGAACTGATTGATGACCGGTTTTACCTCGCAGGCAGAGACGATCGTGATAAGTCAAGATTTACAGGAAAACCAAGAAAACCATTGGAGGATATACTGAAGGGAATCGATCATTCTTTCCCGATCATCCTGATGGACCATCAACCTTTTCAACTTTCTATACCTGAACAATTGGGGGTCGACCTTCAGTTATCAGGTCATACTCATCATGGGCAGATCTGGCCATTTAATTACATCACTAATGCCATCTATGAAGTAAGTTGGGGATACAAGAAAAAAAGGAATACCAATATTTATGTTTCTTGCGGATTTGGAACCTGGGGACCACCGATGAGGCTTGGTAACAGGCCGGAAATCGTGTCGATCATTCTTACTTTCGATTAATTGCTTCTTTAACAAATCGACTATTCCCTTGTAAAGGGAAAAGGGTGCTTCCACATTTTCCAGACGAGAAATACCGGAAAAAGAAACCAGGGCGCATTTGCAAAGAGCACCATGGGTAAATTCTTTGCATAAACCGTTCCCCAGATCTCTTCGCTTAGTATGATGAAAACATTAGTAAAAAGGATGGACATGATGATGAATGTTGGGATACGAATCCAATCTTTTCCTTTGATGAAAGCATAGGCTGCTGCCAGGTAATAAGGACCGAAGAAGAGTACATCCAGCCATATTGTAGCTTTCCACCACATCGGACGGGCATTCTGCAACGGATCAAAAGTATTTCCCCACCAATGTACCATATCTACAAAAAAAGGCAACGGCCATAGTGGGTATTTAAAATTTGCCGGATCCTTGATGACCAATTGCTCTAAATCGACAATATAGGTAATAAACAGCAGATTTACAAGGAAAAATGCTATGTAGATCAGATCAGTCCTGCGTTCTTTCAATGGAATAGATTGCCTCATTTTGCTTTAGTATTTTATTTTTGATATTTTATTTATTTGCGATTTTCTTTCTGGCAGTTTCAGCCATCTGTCGTGCAATTGAAAGCCTGAAATAAGGCAGGTTAGAGATAAAAGAACCGATTTTTACGCCAATGCCGGAATGCATCAGTAAACTAGGTTTGAGCGCCAGATCTATTATATCCGTGGCGACATTTTCTGCTGACTTTGGCTTGGCAAATGTCCTGGTTAGAAAATTCTGTTTATCCGACATTAGCAGATCCTGTGGCACCTCCCCTATCCTTGATTCAGGGTTGGAATCCGTTTTAATATATCCAGGGAAATATTCGCTGATGTTAATTCCATTGTTTGCCCATTCTGCCTGTATTGTCCTTGTCCAAGCTGATAATGCGGCTTTCGAACAGACATAAGGTGAATAGAAAGGAATCCCCATCATGAACCCGGGAGATCCAATATTGATGATGTGTCCATTCCCTTGTTTAGCGAAATATCTCAGTGCACATTGTGAAGCTATAACAGGGGCGATCAGATTTGTCCTGAATGCTTTCAGAAGGTCCTCCTGCTGAACCTCTTCAGAAGGAACTACAATGATGCAGGCGGCATTGTTGACAAGGATATCCAATTTACCATATCGTTCAATGGTCAAATCAATCATCCGGGCCGCCGCCGCCGGATCATCAAGGTCTGTTTCTATGACCAATGAATCAGGAATATCGGAAGCAATGGCTTGCAACTTGTCTATTCTCCTTGAAGCCAACACAACTTTCGCTCCCTCCCGACCAAATCCAACTGCAATGGCTTTTCCGATTCCTCCGGAAGCACCTGTTACGATTACAACTTTGTCTTTAAGTTTCAACTTTTATGATTTGGGAATTTCCAAAATGTTTCCAAAAGTAGAAAGTTTCTGTTTATTTATTCGATTTTATTTGTCTGCAACTTGGTAATTAATTCAATTTACACTACGTTTGCTTTGATAATCAGAAAAGAATGAAAAATCTTATTCACAATGTCCTGATACTTGTTATTCCGGTACTGATATTTCAAGGATGCACAGGTAGAGGAACAAAAGAAGAAACCGCCATGAACGATTCGGTAAAAATGTCAATCATTAAAGAAAAATGGGGTAAAGTCGACAACAAGGACGTTTTTCTTTATACTCTGAAAAACAAGAATGAAATTGTTATAAAGATCTCGAATTACGGTGGGATCATAACTTCTATTCTTACTCCAGACAGACAGGGAAAAATGGGAGACATTGTACTGGGTTACGATAGTTTGAAAGGCTACTTGACAACCACACCTTATTTTGGAGCCATTGTGGGGAGATATGCAAACCGCATTGCAAAAGGTACATTTAAACTGGAAAACAAAGTTTACAAATTAGCCATCAATAATGGGAACAATAGCCTTCATGGAGGACTTAAAGGCTTTGACAAGGTTGTTTGGGATGCAAAAGAAATCAACGATTCAACTGAAACCGGGTTGATATTGACTTATAAAAGCAAAGACGGTGAAGAAGGATATCCTGGTAATCTGAGTGTGAAAGTCACATACCTGTTGAATTCATCTAACGAATTAAAGATGACAATTGAAGCCTTGACAGATAAACCTACTCCGGTCAATCTTTGCAACCACACCTATTTTAATCTCCGTGAAGCTGAAACGGACGTTTTAGGCTACAAATTGAAGATTTTAGCATACCGGTATACTCCGGTCAATGATGAACTCATCCCAACAGGGAAACTCAGGGTGGTGAAAAGGACACCGATGGATTTCACTGAATTTCATAAAATTGGCGACCGAATAGATCAGGTAAAGGGAGGTTATGACCATAATTATGTTTTGATCAAAAACAGCAATGAATTGAGCTTGGCTGCCACGATTGATGATCCCATATCTGGAAGGGAAGTCTGCATTCTTACCACACAACCTGGAATTCAGTTTTATACCGGAAATTTCCTTGATGGAACAATAAAAGGGAAAGGTGGAAAGATATATAAACAGCATTATGGAGTATGCCTTGAGACCCAGCATTTTCCTGATTCCCCAAACCAACCGACATTCCCCAATACCATTCTTCACCCAGGGGAAAAGTTTAAGGAAGTGACTGTTTATCAGTTTAGGGTAAAGAAAATTGACAGAGGAACAAGGCTAATTATCAAGTAACTAATATTTTTCCGGGACGAACTTTTGTTTGGTCATTGGAGGCCTGACATAGTTTTCATCTTTTTCCAATGGAGGAAGAATGATCTTTTCCATGGGTACCTTTTTATAAGGAATCAGGCTTAAGAGGTGACTGATAAAGTTCAGGCGTGCGCGACGCTTGTCATCGGCTTCCACCACATACCATGGAGATTCTTTAGTATCAGTATAAGCAAACATCTCATCTTTGGCTTTTGAATAATCCACCCATTTTGTCCGTGCTGCCATATCCATCTGACTTATCTTCCAGCGTTTTGTAGGGTCTTTAATCCGTTCCTTGAACCTTCGTTCCTGTTCCATATCACTGACCGAAAACCAATATTTGATCAAGATTATTCCAGACTGAATTAACATGGATTCAAAATTCGGACAGGCCTTTAGAAAATCCCAATATTCGTCATCTGTGCAAAATCCCATCACGCGTTCTACGCCTGCCCGGTTATACCAGCTTCGATCGAATAAAACAATTTCGCCTGCTGCAGGAAGCTGATCGACATAGCGCTGGAAATACCATTGCGTTTTTTCACGTTCAGTAGGGATCCCGAGAGCAACAACCCTGCAAACGCGGGGATTAAGGCATTCAGTCATTCGTTTAATTGCACCACCTTTGCCGGCAGCATCACGCCCTTCAAAAAGTACAACCACCCTTAATCCTTTATGTTTTATCCATTCCTGTAGTTTCACTTGCTCGACCTGGAGCTTTTTCAACTCATCTTCATAAAATCTGGAAGAGAGCTTTTCCTTTGGTTCCTGAGGTATATCTTCCTTTATTACTTTTTTTTTCTTATACTTGTTTTTTTTCATGATCTAAATATTAATTATTTTCAATTAACCTTACACCGTCATCAATTTCTGCAACATAAAAATCAGCGGTAATACCGGTTTTTGCTTTGTACTCCCTGCCCACATTTTCAACATATTGAGGAATGACTTCTTTTCTAACGAGACTTACAGTACATCCTCCGAAACCGGCTCCGGTCATGCGTGAACCAAGTACTCCAGGAATCTTTCTTGATTCATCAACAAGTACATCTAGTTCAAATCCTGTCACTTCATAATCATCGCGGAGTGAATCATGCGATGCATTCATCAGAAGACCGAATTGAGAAAGGTCGTTTTTCAAAAGACAAGAAACCGAGGCAAGTACACGTTGGTTTTCTGAAATCACATGACGTGCTCTTTTACGTATAACCTCTTCAGGAATAACATTCTGGGCCTTAAAGAACTGAGGAAATCCAAGATCTCCCAAACTTTTTATTGAAAATTGTTCCCCAAGAAATGCAAGGGCAAGTTGACATTCTGCAACACGCTCATTATATTTCGAATCAGCCAGGCTTCTTGGCTTGTTTGTATTGGCTATGATCAGTTTATAGCCAGATAGGGGTACAGGTACAAGCTTATACTCCATGGTATTGCAATTTAAAAAGATGGCATGATTGGCTTTCCCCATCCCTACTGCAAACTGATCCATAATCCCGCAATTTACGCCCGCAAATTCCTGCTCTGCCTTTTGAGACATCCTGACCATTTCAATCAGATCCAACCCACTTTCTAAAAGATGATTTAAGGCAAAAGCAGTAACCACTTCAATAGATGCTGAGGATGAAAGACCTGCATTATTTGGAATATCCCCATAAAATAACATTTCCATGCCTTTTATCCGGATTCCTTTTTTAACAATTTGTTCAACCACACCCAAAGGATAATTAAACCAACGAACATCCTGCTTTGAAAAATGCTCTGTTATACTAATAACCGTCCGCTCGGGGTTATTTATTGAGGCAAGTTTGATCGAATTGTCATCTGCAGTCAATCTCATAAGCAGGTAAGTTCCATATTGTATAGCACACGGAAAAACAAATCCTCCATTATAGTCGGTATGCTCACCTATCAGATTGACTCTTCCCGGAGCAAAAAAAAGAAGTGGTTTCTCTCCCTTGAGTCCATAGTGGTCAATAAAGACCTTTCTTAAGTTATCTGTTTCAATCATTGCTGAATGTGGTTGAATAAATAATTATTCGAAATTACGAATAAATTTACAATGTTATCCTCCTTCTGGCTTTAGAATGATGAGAATAATCCTATTTTACCATTCATTCTCAGTAAACTTGATGATGGAAAAAATGGTATTTTTGCCAGGTTAAACCTGATTATCATTGTTTATGAGCAACAATCGTTATTTTATCACAACTCTTTTCTTTATTTATTCCTTTTCTTTATTATCACAGGAGGTCCATAAGATAGACCTCGGCGGGAAATGGCAATTCCGTAAAGCTGGAACCCATGAGTGGATGATTGCTAAAGTTCCTGGTTGCGTTCATACCGACCTGATGAGAAACAATCTGATCCCTGACCCCTTCATGGGCGACAACGAAAAGAAAGTGCAATGGGTCAGTGATATTGGATGGGAATATGAAAAAACTTTCACGATTTCAGATACCTTATTCCGCTCGCAACATATAGAACTTGTGTGTGAAGGGCTGGATACTTATGCCAATGTTTATTTGAATGATTCACTCGTCATCGTTGCGGATAACATGTTCAGGGAATGGGGAGCAAACATTGAACCTTTCCTCAGAGCAGGCATCAACACTCTGAGAATACAATTTCCTTCTCCCACTATTGAGAATAAAGCACGATATGGCCGACTGAAACATAAACTTCCGGGCGACGAGAAAGTAGTCTGCAGAAAAGCTGAGTACCAATTCGGATGGGACTGGGGACCTACTCTGATAACCAGTGGCATATGGAAACCAATTTACATCCGTTGCTGGAATCACTTGAATCTGATGGATGTTCAATACATCCAAAAAGGACTTACCGATTCCATCGCTGACCTTACTGCAGTATTCACTTTCATCTCATCAGTTTCCGACTCAGCGTCAATTCAACTTACTCTGAAAGATAAAATACTGACTACAAAAACTATATATGCGCAAAGAGGGATGAATGCTGCGCGAGTTGATTTCCAGATAAAGAAGCCAAAACGATGGTGGCCCAATGGACTTGGCGATCCATACCTATATCCTATCCATCATCAGTTTTATTTTATCGGCAAACTTGCTTATGAAGGAACTCAGAAAATTGGACTAAGAACCGTTAACCTTTGTGAAGATATGGATTCTATTGGAGACAGCTTCCGTTTTGTTGTAAATGGGGTTTCAGTCTTTATGAAAGGAGCAAATTATATTCCCCAGGACAACTTTCTTACAAGGGTTACGGACTCGTCATACAGGGCTCTGATTACTTCTGTGAAAGAAGCTAACATGAATATGCTCCGTGTTTGGGGTGGAGGTATTTATGAAAAAGATCTTTTCTATGACCTTTGCGATGAGAATGGAATCCTGGTGTGGCAGGATTTTATGTTTGCTTGTGCACTCTACCCTGAAAACAGGGATTTTATCAGGAATGTTCAGGCCGAAGCAGTTCAAAATGTGATTCGTCTGAGAAATCACCCATGTATTGCGCTTTGGTGTGGAAACAATGAAATTGATGAGGGATGGAATAACTGGGGATGGCAGAAACAATATGGTTATACACGACAGGATTCAGCAGAAGTATGGAATAATTACCGGGGTATTTTCGGTAGAACATTGGTATCTGTCATCTCACATTTCGATTCCCTGAGGCCTTATATTCCATCTTCACCTCTTGTTGGATGGGGAAGGCCAGGAGCAACCAAACATGGGGACATGCACTATTGGGGTGTGTGGTGGGGAAAAGAACCTTTCTCAACATTTGAAAAGAAAACAGGAAGATTTATGAGTGAATATGGGTTCCAGGGTTTTCCTTCAATGACTTCAATAAAAAAATTCACTCTTCCAGCCGACCGGGAATTAGGTTCGGTTGTTATGAAAGCACACCAGAAACATCCTGTTGGATATGAAACCATTGATGAGTATCTGCTTCGCGATTATAATCGACCAAAGGATTTCCAATCTTATGTTTATATTAGTCAACTTCTCCAGGCAGAAGGGATCAAGATAGCCATTGAAGCACACCGGCGGGCCAAGCCCTACTGCATGGGAACCCTGTATTGGCAACTTAATGACTGCTGGCCAGTTGTTTCCTGGTCTTCTAGGGATTATTACGGGCGTAAAAAAGCCCTTCACTATTTCGTACAAAATGAATATTCTTCAATACTTGTCTCTCCTGTTATAACAAATGGGAAATTACAAGTTTTTGTTGTTTCAGACAGTGTTGAAGATTGCAACCTGGATCTTAACATCAGACTCAGAGATTTCGACGGGAGGATATATTTTGATACGACACAGAACATTGAAATAACCCATAATTCTTCTGAGATCTATGTTGAATCTCAAGTAGATAAACTGCTTCAAGGGAAAGATCCGAAACAAATGGTCTTTACGACTCAATTGACATTCGGAAATAAAACTCTTTCAAGAAATAATTTTTACTTTAAACCAGTGAAAGATCTTCAACTTGGAAAACCTGTGATAACAAAAACTGTAACGAAAACTTTTGAAGGATATCTGATTACTTTGACTACAGACAGGTTGGCTAAAAATGTTTACTTGAATACTGAACAAAGTGGAAATTTTTCTTCAAATTTCTTTGATCTTCTTCCTGGCGAAACGAGGATGGTTAATTTTACAACAAGAGACAAAAGTCCAGGATTTGAAGAAAAATTAAAAATCTTAACTGTTGCTGACACTTTCAACTAATCATTAATCCGCAATTAAATTATGAAAAAACTAATTCTTTTCCTATTCTTTTCCTGCTCTCTGGTATTTGCCTCAGGACAACAAGTAAATTTGAAATTAATGACTTTCAATATCCGCTATGACAATCCGCAAGATGGGGATTATTCCTGGAAAAACAGGATCCCTCTCATACAAGGACTTTTACAGCAAGAACACCCAGATATTATGGGCTTTCAGGAAGCTTTGAAGAACCAGGTTGAAGGGCTACAGGAACTTTTACCAGGGTTTTCCAAATGGGGCGTCGGAAGGGATGATGGAAAAGAAAAAGGTGAATATTCTGTCATTTTTTATCGTAGCACCAGATTTTCAAAGATAGACGGATCTAATTTCTGGCTTTCAGAAACGCCATCTGTCCCCGGATCACGTTCCTGGAATACAGGTTGTACACGAATCGTAACATGGCTAAAATTAAAAGATAAACTAAGTAACACGGTCTTTTTTGTCTTCAATACACATTTTGATAATGCAAGCCCAACTGCACGAGAGGAAAGTGCAAAATTACTGAAGCAAAAAATTGCTGAAATTGCCGGAAATACAACGTCAATAATAACTGGCGATTTCAATGATTCAATCAACAGCATTCCATTTCATATACTGACGACGGGAATGGGGGCTCTTTCAAACACACAGGACCTCTCAACTAGTCCGCCAGAGGGACCAGATTATTCTTTTATTGATTTTCCTTTTAACCCTGTTAAAGGAAATATCTGTGATTATATTTTTCTTAAAAATAAGGAGACCATTAAAGTTATCAGGCACAGTATCGTAACCTTTCACAATAAAGATAAGTACCCTTCCGATCATCTGCCGGTATGTGCCGAACTACAAATCATAACACAGTGATGTAATCATGAAAAAAAACAAAATTGTCTACCTTGTATTTGTTCTTTTATTAAGCTCAAACATCTTTAGTCAGCAAAAGAAAATTCTGACAGGCTTCGTAAATCCATTGATCGGAACTGGAGGACACGGACATACTTTCCCTGGAGCCAGTGTACCTTTCGGAATGATCCAACTTAGCCCTGATACAAGACTAAATGGCTGGGATGGATGCTCCGCTTATTATGGAACCGACACCATCATTTATGGCTTCAGCCATACTCATTTAAGCGGTACGGGGTGTTCAGATTATGGAGATATCCTCATTATGCCTGTGAAAGGGAATGTCAGCCTGACAAATTACGGCTACCGTTCTGGATTTCATCCTTCACCTCAAGGAGAAGAAGCATCGGCAGGGTATTATAAAGTTATCCTGGATAAATATCATATTAAAGCAGAACTTACTGCTACAAAAAGAGCCGGTCTTCACCGGTATACATTTCCTGCTTCAAAAAATGCAGGAATAGTCATCGACCTGAAACACAGGGATAAAGTTCTGGAATCTTCCATGCGCATTGTTTCTGATACTGAAGTGGAAGGAATGCGAATCTCTCAGGCGTGGGCACAGCGACAAATTGTATATTTTGTTGCACGATTCTCAAAACCATTTACTTCTGTCAGGATCAACCATCATGATGAAATTGTATCCGTCGGGACAGAATTGACTGGTGACAGCATCATTTCATGCTTTTCTTTTTCTACTGATGAAAATGAGAGAATTCTTGTAAAAGTAGGACTTTCAGCTGTAAGCAGTGAAGGTGCCAGAAAAAACCTGGATACAGAGATTCCAGGATGGGATTTCGAGAAAACAGAAAATGATGCCTCTCTGGCGTGGAATGATGAGCTCGGAAAGATCATTGTTGAAGGTGGCACCATAGATCAAAAAATCATCTTTTACACTTCATTATATCATGCTTTTCTTACACCTAACCTTTATATGGATGTAGATGGCAATTATCGTGGTCGCGATCTTAAAGTCCACCATGCAGATGGATTCGATTATTACACTGTTTTCTCTTTATGGGACACGTTCAGGGCAGCTCACCCTCTTTATACCTTAACAGAACCAAAACGTGATAATGATTTTATCAGAACTTTTCTTCGGCAATATGAAGACGGGGGAATGTTACCTGTATGGGAACTCTCCGGTAACGAAACTGACTGCATGATTGGTTATCACTCTGTTCCTGTAATTGTTGATGCATATTTGAAGGGAATTAGGAATTTTGATGCCGGTGAAGCACTTACGGCAATGAAACACAGTGCTGAACAGGATAAATTTGGTCTGAAATATTACAGGTCACTAGGATTTGTTCCTGGCGACAAAGAGAGTGAATCGGTTTCAAAGACATTGGAATATAGTTATGATGATTGGTGTATCGCGCAACTGGCGAGATCTCTTGATAACAAAGAAGATTACAAGACCTATATTAAAAGGGCCCAGTACTATAAAAATATCTTCGAACCTTCAACAGGATTCATGAGGGCAAAAATGAACAATATTTGGTATTCCCCTTTTGATCCATCAGAAGTCAATTTCAATTATACTGAAGCCAATGCCTGGCAGTATAATTTTTTTGTGCCACAGGATATTAATGGATTAATTAAATTCTATGGAGGACGGGGAAAATTTTCAGAGAAACTTGATGCCATGTTTACAGCCTCTTCAAAAACAACGGGACGCGATCAATCGGATATTTCGGGAATGATTGGTCAGTATGCACATGGAAATGAACCCAGTCACCATATGGCTTACTTATACGATTATGCAGGAAGACCATGGCAGACTCAGGAGATGGTTCATCGGATCTGTAAAGAATTATATGTCAACAACCGTGATGGATTATGTGGCAATGAGGATTGCGGCCAAATGTCGGCATGGTATGTTTTGAGTGCGATGGGATTTTATCCTTTAACGCCAGGATCATTAGTGTATGCAATTGGAACCCCTTCTTTTTCCCGTACGACAATTCATCTTGAAAACGGGAAAAGTTTCACCATCATTGCAGAAGGGTTAAATGGAAATAATTTTTATATCCAGGCAGCAAAACTCAATGGAGTAGCATATACGAAATGTTTTATCTCTCATGCAGACATTCTCGATGGCGGAGAACTTAAGTTTTTCATGGGGCCGGTTCCCAACAAAGAATGGGGCAGTCACCCGGGCGATTTCCCTGCTTCTTCCATCACAGATGACCTGATATCTCCGGTTCCTTCCATCTTGATGGGAAAGAAAAATTTTGCTGATACTACTTCCATCAGCCTGAATGTCCCAATTAAAGATGAGAAGATTTATTATACTCTTGATGGGAGTGACCCGACAACACTATCAACGATTTATCAACATCCGATTTTAATCGATAAGAGCACTACCTTAAAAGCATTTGCAATCATAGACGGATCTCCAGAAAGCTTTAGCATCACGGCAAATTTCAGAAAGATCCCTAACAACAGGAAGATTACCTTAAAAACAAAATATTCACCGCAATATAGTGCCGGTGGTGACATGGCTCTTATCGATTTTGAAAGAGGATCGACTGATTTCCATACTGGCTCCTGGCAAGGATATGAGGGCGTTGATATCGATGCCACCATTGATTTGGGAGAAATTCAACCTGTTCATTCTCTGAGTGCAGGATTCCTACAGGATGAAAAATCTTGGATCTTTTTCCCGCTGGAGGTTTCTTTTTTTCTATCTGATGATGGAAAAATATTTCGAAAAGTAGCAATCCTGAAAAACGATGTTCCCGAAAATAAAGAAGAGGCGATTACGAAAGATTTTAGCATAAATCTGACCGAAGCCCATGCGCGTTATGTCAAAATGGTAGCCAGAAATCGTGGAGTTTGTCCACCCTGGCATCCCGGTGCCGGAAATAAAGCCTGGGTGTTTGCTGATGAAATTGTTATTGAATAATCAACATTCTGATAATAACGCATACTTTTGATTTTTTTTGAAAAATGTCGGCAAAACTTCGCTCCGATCTTATTCTTTTATTGGCTGCCGTTATCTGGGGGTTTGCTTTCGTTGCCCAGCGAATTGGAATGGAGTATGTTGGGCCATTCACCTTTAATGGGGTAAGGTTCACACTTGGAGCACTGGTTCTGCTACCATTTCTTTTATACAAACAAAAATCCGACCAAAAGAAATTTCCTCCTGTCAGTATCCGGAAAATAATTTTTGGGGTCATTGGTACCGGGATTTTGTTGTTCTTGGGCGTTTCATTCCAGCAAATTGGATTAAAAACAACCACTGCAGGAAAAGCAGGCTTTATCACTGGCCTTTATGTTATTTTCGTTCCTGTTGTTGGTATTGTCTTAGGACACAGGACAAATCTGTTTACATGGCTTGGTGTTCTGTTTTCTGCTACTGGACTTTATCTATTGAGTATAAAAAGTGGATTCAGTATTGAACATGGCGACCTTTTGGTTTTGGCTTGTGCCGGCATATTCACATTTCATGTTCTCTTAATTGGCTGGCTATCACCCAGGATGAATTCCTTACATCTTGCGATAGGACAATTCTCAATTTGCGCTTTGCTGAACCTTGTGCTTGCTCTATTGTTAGAGCCTTTTATGATGGAGAAAATCATAGAAGCAGCCGGACCAATACTTTATGGAGGTATTTTGTCTGTAGGTGTCGCATATACACTACAAGTCATTGCTCAGAAAGATGCACATCCTGCTTATGCCTCCATCATCCTGAGTCTTGAGGCCGTCTTCGCTGCTTTAGGGGGCTGGATAATACTTCATGAAACACTGTCACAGCGTTCATTAATCGGCTGCTTTCTTATGCTCACTGGAATGGTTATTGTTCAAATAAAAAGATTGTAACTTTGCATACTGTATTTGCTAAAACACGATATGATGAAAAGCATTATCTTTCTGCGGTTTTTGTTGATTTCCATAGTCGTTTCTACATTTTCATCTCTTTATGCCCAAGTCAAAAAAGACACCTCTGCTCCTACTGTTCAAAACCATATTGTTCAGGTTAATTTTGATGATTATTTTTTTCCAAATACGCTTCGGATTGATTATTATATAGCAGGGGATTATAAATCAGAATCAGTTTACCTGAACCAGGTAAAGCAGGAACCATACTGGAGTGGGTCTCACAAACATCTGATCGATCCATTCAATTCCGGCACTTACCGGATCTCCGTCTACGATTCTGTTGCAGGGACATTGCTTTTCACGAGAGGTTTTAGTAACCTGTTTCAGGAATGGAAAGGGACCCCTGAAGCCAGACGTGTTCAACGTTCTTTTGAACAAACCGCTGTAGTTCCATTCCCGCGTCAAACCATAAGGTTCCAGGTTGAAAAACGGAAGTATGAAGATGGGAAATTTGAAAAGCTGTTCCAGATGTTCATCAACCCAAATGATTATTTCATCAGCAGGAAGAAAATTCATGAAATCCCATTTGTAAAGTTTTATGATTCGGGAGATCCCGAAAACAAAGTAGATATAGCTTTTATAGCCGAGGGTTATACCAAAGATCAGATGGATAAATTTCTTCATGATGCTAAACGTATCAGCGATTATTTTTTATCTCAGGAACCATATAGTGATTACAAGGATCGCTTTAATTTTTATGCCATTGAATCTCCATCCGAAGAATCAGGTGTGGATGTTCCGGGAAGAAGGATCTATGTCAATACTGATATAAATAGCAATTTTTATACCTTCGATATGGATCGTTATCTGACTTCATCCAATACAAAAGAGGTTTATGACATTGCCGCTAATGTGCCATATGATGTCATCTTTATCCTTGTAAACAGTAAAATCTATGGAGGAGGTGGTTTTTATAACCATTTCGGGGAAAGCACAGTCGATAACTTCTTCTCAGAGATCGTATCCATCCACGAATTCGGACATACTTTTGCAGGCCTTGCTGATGAATACTATACTTCTGAAGTTACCTATTCCGATTTTTACAACCCCAAAGTTGAGCCCTGGGAACCAAACCTGACTACCAATGTCGATTTTGCTTCAAAATGGAAAAGCCTTATTAAAAAAGGAACTCCTACCCCAACACCAAGGGATGAAAAATACCAGAATACGGTTGGGATGTTTGAGGGAGGCGGGTATGTCGGAAAAGGAGTTTATAGCCCAATGATGGACTGCCGCATGAAAAGTAACGAAGCCTCTGGATTCTGCACCGTTTGCCAGCAAGCGATCATCCGTATGATCAACTTCTATAGTGAATAAAGGCCTGATTTTCGATATCCGGCGATTTACGGTCCATGATGGACCGGGAATCCGTACAACAGTTTTCTTCAAAGGATGTCCTTTGAAGTGTTGGTGGTGTCATAACCCGGAAAGCCAAAGCTTCGAATCAGAAGAAGTAATTAAAACTTTTGTGCTGGATGATAAGACGTTTTATTTGAGAGAGATAATCGGAAAATGGATGGAAGTCGATGAGGTCTTAAGGGAACTCCGGATGGATAAGCTCTTTTATGAGGAATCTTCGGGTGGAGTGACATTTTCTGGAGGAGAGTCTCTAATGCAACATGAATTCCTTCTCGAATTGCTGAAAGCTTGTAAAATGAATGGTCTGCATTCAGCCATTGACACTTCAGGTTTTGCAAATCCAAAAATAGTTAAAAAGCTAATTCCCTATACTGATCTCTTTCTCTATGACCTTAAACTGATGAATGAGGATGACCATATCAGGTTTACCGGAGTATCCAACAAACTTATTCTTGAAAATCTGATCTATTTATCATCGGAAGAGAAACAGTTATTGATCCGTATCCCTGTTATTCCTGGTATTACTGACACAAAAAAGAACATCAGTGAGATGAAGGAATTTCTTGCACATCTAAAAAAAGAAAACAAAACTACTCCGGCATTTAAAATAAGCCTTCTCCCCTATCATTCCATTGCGAAAAACAAATATGCCCGATTCCATATGGAAAATAAAACAGAACAATTGAAGGATCTAACGATGGATTCACTGATCCCTCTAAAAAACGATTTTGAAATGGAAGGGTTTAATGTAAAAATCGGAAGCTGATAGCTCCATCTTTCCTTCATCTTTCCTTTTATTTAGCTTTTTGGTGAATTCGGTGTGAATTCGGTGTGAGTTCGCTCATGGGTTCTTCAGAAGTAACAATTTCTGACTTCAATTTTACTCGCACACTGGGAGAATTTCCCTTTGGATGTATTATTACCCATTTCAATTTTATCAGGCATTAAAGGTAAAGAAATTATCATTTCAAAACAAGAAAAATATCATAAATATCCACTTGAAAAGGAATGTTGCAATCGCATATTCTCATTTATTAATACAGAGGCCCATCCTTTTTTTGCTTATTTTTGTTAACTAAATGACGTTGAATCGTAAATCGTAAATTGAAATGACCGACCGTATTAATAAACTTCGGGATCAAAGCCTTAAAGCCATAAACCGCCTTGATTCCGAACGTGCTTTACTGGTTACCAATTTTTATAAGACCGGCATTGATAAAACCGTTTCCGTAGCAGTGATGCGCGCCCTAACATTAAATCATATTCTCATTAATAAATTCATCTGCATCAATGAAGACGAATTGATTGTGGGCGAACGTGGCCCTGCTCCCAAAGCCACATCAACCTATCCGGAAATAAACTTACATACCGTTGAAGATTTAACTATTCTTGATACCAGGCCAAAAGTTTCATTTAAGGTGGATGAAGAAACAAAAAGAATCTACCTTGACGAGATCATTCCATTCTGGAAAGGAAAGACCAATCGCGAACGGATAATGAATTCCATGACAAAGGAATGGATTGATGCTTATGATGCAGGTATTTTTACGGAATTTCAGGAACAACGGGCACCAGGACATACAGTTTGCGGAAATAAAATTTATCATAAAGGGATGCTTGATATCATAAGGGATATCCAGGATTCATTATCTGCTTTAGATTGGAAGAATGACACCCAGGCATCCGAAAAGAATGAAGAATTGAAAGCGATGGAAATCGCAGCAAAAGCAATCATTCTTTTTGCAGAACGTCATGCTGAAAAGTTGCAGGAATTGTCCGGGAAGACCATAAGTCAGGAACGGAAACAGGAATTGCTTGAATTGGCTAAAATCTGCCGGCAGGTACCTGCCCATGCTCCAGAGACTTTTCATGAAGCATTACAATATTATTGGTTTATACATCTCGGGGTGATCACAGAATTGAACCCTTGGGATTCATTTAATCCAGGCCGAATTGATCAACATCTCTTTCCCTTCTATCAAAAGGAACTGGAAGAAGGAAGTCTCACCAAAGAAAGAGCTACCGAACTACTACAATCTTTCTGGATAAAATTTAATAATCACCCTTCCCCGCCAAAAGTAGGTGTAACTGCGCAGGAAAGCAACACATATACAGACTTCTGCCTGATCAATCTTGGAGGGTTAAAATCTGATGGCTCAGATGGAGTAAATGAACTGACATTCATGATCCTCGATGTCATTGAAGAAATGCGCTTGCTTCAGCCTAGTTCAATGGTACAAGTCAGTAAACTGAATCCTGACAGCTTTGTTCAACGAACGATGAAGATCACAAAGACTGGATTCGGACAACCTTCCTATTTCAACACTGATGCCATTATTCAGGAGCTCCTGAATCAAGGGAAATCTATCGAAGATGCACGTAACGGAGGTGCAAGCGGATGTGTTGAATCGGGTGCCTTTGGTACAGAAGCATATATCCTGACAGGCTATTTCAACCTTCCTAAAGTACTCGAAATCACACTCCATAATGGAACCGATCCGGTAACGGGAAAATTACTTGGGTTAGAAACAGGCCCTGCGGCGCTTTTTCGTGATTTTGATGAACTTTTGCAGGCTTATTCAAGACAACTGAAACATTTTATCAATATCAAGATCGATGGAAATGACCGGATTGAAAGAATTTTCATGGAACACATGCCTGCACCTTTCCTCTCTTTGCTGGTCGATGATTGCATTTCCAATGGAAAAGATTACAATGCCGGCGGTGCCCGTTATAATACGAGCTATATTCAAGGTGTTGGGCTTGGAAGCATAACCGATAGCCTGACAGCGCTGAAATATCATATATATGATAAGAAGACGATCAGCATGACAGGGATGCTGAAGGCGTTATCAAGAAATTTTGCCGATTTCGAGGAGTTGCGATTTGAACTTGTTTATAAGACGCCAAAATATGGAAACGATGATGACTATGCTGATACCCAGGCCCTTTCCGTTTTTAACTTCTTTTATGATGCAGTGAACGGTCATCAAACTGCCCGGGGCGGAATATCCAGGATAAATCTTCTTCCCACAACTTCACATATTTATTTTGGCAGTGTTATCAATGCCCTCCCGGACGGAAGGAAAGCATCAGAACCACTGTCTGAAGGAATATCTCCTGTTCAGGGGGCCGATAAAAAAGGCCCAACAGCAGTTTTGAGATCTGCAGGGAAACTTGATCACCTTCGAACAGGCGGAACATTATTAAATCAGAAATTTACACCTTCTTTCTTTGATCATGAGGATAGTATTATAAAGATGACAGCCCTCATCCGGAGCTATTTCCGGATGAATGGGCATCACATTCAATTCAATGTCGTTTCTGCCGATACCCTCCGTGAAGCTCAAAAACATCCTGAAAAATACCGCGATCTGATAGTCAGGGTTGCAGGTTATAGTGATTATTTTAATGATCTGGGGGAAGACCTGCAGAATGAAATCATCAAACGGACGGAACAAACAAGTTGATTTACGATTGAAAATATCTTTATTATCTTTGGTCTGTTAATAATAACTTTATCAACATGATCAGGATTTTCAGCTTTATTTTCACACTATTAATGCCTTTAATGGTATTGTGCGAGAATGGCATTCCAATATTTCTGGGTTCGTTTAAGAGCTTTAAAACAGTCGAGCACGGAATCCTCATAATTGCTGATAATGCCAAAGTGGAAGTACTCCATTTCTCGCCAACAATAGTCCGGATCCGAATCAATCGTAGTGGATTGCAGAATGACTTTTCCTACGCAGTGATCCAACAGCCTATTGGTGATTTTAGAGAGACCAAAGATGAAAAGGATTCACTCATATTACTTACTGATTCACTTCAACTCATCATCACAAAGAATCCAATCAGGATTAAATTCTCTAACCTCTCAGGAAAAACAATTTCAAGCGATTATAAGAATTTCAGTTTGAGCTGGCAGGGAACAGAAGTAACTTGTTATAAAAAATTGTTCCCGGATGAAAAGTTTATTGGCTTAGGCGAAAAAACGGGGCCATTGAACAGGCGTGGAAATGCATATGTAAACTGGAATACGGATATTCCTGCATATTCTTACCGGGAAGATCCTCTTTATGTTACAATACCCTTTTATATCGGGATCCACGATAATGTTGCTTATGGCATTTTCCTCGATAACTCCTTTCAAACAAAATTCAATTTTGGCGCTTCAACTGATGATGAATTTTCATTTTTCTCTGCTGCAAATGGTGAATTAAAATATTATTTTTTTGGTGCCAAGAACATTACGGGAATAATTCGTGACTACACCTGGCTGACGGGCAGAATGAATCTTCCTCCCTATTGGAGTTTGGGTTACCAGCAGTGCCGTTGGAGTTATTACCCTGACTCTGAGGTACTGAATCTAGCCAATACCTTCAGAGAAAAAAAGATACCATGCGATGTTATTTATCTTGACATCCATTATATGGATAATTACAAGGTTTTTACCTGGAATAAAGAACGTTTTCCCGATCCAAAATCGATGGTAAGTAAAATAAATACCTTAGGATTTCACCTTGTCACCATCATAGATCCGGGAATAAAGGTTGAAAAAGGGTATCTGAATTATGATGACGGCATTAAGAACAATTGTTTTATCAAGTATCCTGATGGAACGTTATATATAGGAAATGTATGGCCAGGAAGATGCCACTTCCCTGATTTTACTTCCCCGAAAGTTCGTGAATGGTGGGGAAAATCATTCACAGCATTGACCCTCCCCGGCGTGGAAGGATTCTGGAACGATATGAATGAACCCAGTGCTTGGGGGCAAAGTATTCCTTGTATCGTCAATTTCGATTTTGATGGACATCACAGCACACTTGCCGAAGCACACAATGTATATGGATTGAATATGTCGAGAGCAACTTTTGAAGGTACAAAACAACTGTTAAACGGCAAGCGCCCGTTTGTGCTTACTCGCGCTGCTTATGCTGGCATTCAGAGGTACTCGGCAGTATGGACTGGCGATAACCAGGCTACAGAAGACGACCTGATGCTGGCAGTAAGGATGGTTAACAGCCTTGGTGTCTCCGGAGTCTCTTTTACCGGGCCTGATATGGGTGGGTTTATCGGGACACCTACCAAAGAGCTTTTTGCCCGCTGGATGTCGGTAGGAGTTTTTACTCCCTTTCTACGAAATCATGCTGAGATTAATTCAAGAAGAAAGGAACCATGGTCATTCGGAGAAGATATTGAAGAAATTTCAAGACAATGGATTAACAAAAGATACAGGCTCCTTCCCTATCTCTATTCTGCATTTTATGAATCCACTCAAACCGGAATGCCTGTTGCCAAAACATTGGCAATCGACTATCCCTGTGATGAAAAGATTTACGAGAACGATTTTCAGAATGAATATCTTTTCGGAAGTGAAATCCTCGTAGCTCCTGTATCAAGTGATAAAGCTTTTTGTAATGTTTATTTCCCTGCAGGAGAATGGTTCCGGATAAGCAATGACCGGTTCTATAATGGGAAAACCGAAGCAATTGTTGATTGCCCTCTTGATGATCTGCCTGTATTTGTAAAGGCAGGAACCATTCTTCCTTTGCAATCGGTAATTCAGAATACTTCTGAAAAGCCTTCTCCGGTGCTTGAAATTCATGTATATAATGGAAAATATCCAAATTCATTCACCTTATACGAAGATGATGGAGTTTCTTATAATTATGAAAATGGACAATATTGCCGCCGACAAATCTTATTTGACCCTGTGAAGAAATCAATAATTATAGGAAAAGCAGAAGGATCATTCCCTTCAAAATTCACCGCCTATCGTTTGGTATTGCACGATTTCGGTACAATTATGGGAGTTAAATTGAATGGTAAAGAACAGACCTTGAAATTAAAGAATTCCAAACAACGCTTTTTTGAAAGTACCTGGACATATGATACAAACGAAATCACTTATTAATTGATAATTTCAAAATGAACAGACTTATTTTCGTCCCAGCATTTGTGGTCACCATATTCTTATGTGGATGCAACCATGAAAATCATTTTATTTCAGATAAGACCTATCGCGAAAAAGTAAGCATCCAGTTTGAAAAACAAAAGAAACTGGCAGAGAACAGGAAGGATCAATTGTTTAAAGTGTTCGATCAGAAGCTTTCCACCAGGGAAAAAGAAGCATTGGAATTTCTTTATGCCTATATGCCGCTGAGTGACCTGGCAGATTACGACGGCAATTTCTACTTAAATAATGTCAGGGCATCATTCGCTGCAAAAGACACCTTTGCTTGGGGGAAGCTTATCCCCGAAAAGCTATTCAGGCATTTTGTCCTTCCCATCCGGGTGAACAATGAGAATCTTGATTCTTCACGATGGGTTTTCTTTTCTCAGCTAAAAAACAGAATCAAGCATCTCTCCATGAAGGACGCAGCATTGGAAGTAAATCATTGGTGTCATGAAAAGGTAACTTACAAAGGGTCCGATATCAGAACCTCTTCGCCCCTGGCAACAGTAAAGAATGCCTACGGACGCTGTGGCGAAGAATCTACTTTTACTGTTGCAGCTTTACGCGCAGCCTGTATTCCTGCGCGTCAATGCTACACCCCCCGCTGGGCTCACAGCGACGATAATCATGCCTGGGTAGAAGTCTGGGTCGATGGAAAGTGGCATTATATGGGCGCTTGTGAACCCGAACCGGATCTCGATTTGGCTTGGTTTACAGGTCCTGCAAAACGTGCAATGCTTGTCAACACCAATGTATTCGGAGATTATACAGGTCCTGAAGATGTCCTGGTCAAAGATCAGCGCTATACAAGGATCAATGTGCTCTCCAATTATACTACCACAAAAAAGATCTGGGTGAAAGTCATTGATCAAAAAGCAAATCTTATCGACAGCGCTGCAGTTGAGTTTCAACTCTATAATTATGCAGAATTCTATCCTCTTCAACGTTGTTATACCGGGAAAAACGGTATGTGTTCCTTTACTACGGGTTACGGAGACCTTCTTGTCTGGGTCGCAAAAGGAAAATATTTTGGATATCAAAAAGTCACTGTTTCTGTCACAGATACCGCAACTATTGTAATGAACCGTAAACCAGGAGAGGTGTATTCAGAGGTTTACGATTTTATTCCACCACCCGAAAAAAAAGGTGAAAATACTGTTAGCGACTCCGCCAGAAACATGAATACCAAGCGCTTCGCTTTTGAAGACCGGATTAGATCAGCCTATGAAAATACATTTATCGACTCTGTAAAATCATTTCGGCTGGCCTCCACCCTCAAACTCGACCCAGATTCACTTTGGCATTTTCTCAACCGAAGCCGGGGAAACTGGCACAATCTTATTGATTTTGTTTCCTCTGTACCGGCTGATAAAAAGAGAAGGATATTTTCTCTCCTAAACGAAATTTCAGAAAAAGACCTTCATGATATTACTCCTGAAGTCTTGGATGACAATATTTTGTACTCATTAATTTACAAGCCACTGACAACCGATAATGCAACATTCTCAGCATACATTCTGTCTCCAAGGGTCGACAATGAGTATCTGAAACCTTTCAAGGCGTTTTTTCAGCAAAAGGTTAAAAGTGATTTTGTATTAAAAGGAAGAAAAGACCCGGAAACGATCGTAAAATGGGTAAAAGAGACCATCACCATTGATGAGACTGCAAATTATGCAAGGGCTCCAATCACCCCCATGGGCGTATTCGAGCTTAAAATTGCTGATCATCTTTCGAGGGATATCTTTTTTGTTGCTTTATGCCGTAGTTTTGGAATTCCTGCAAGACTTGAAATGGCAACCAAAATTCCTCAATTTTTTTTGAATGGGAAATGGAACGATGTATCATTCTCAAAAGTTGCTTCAAAACAAGATTCAAGGGGAAAACTGATTATTAATAATGGTCCCGGAAATGATCGCAAACCTGAATACTACACTCATTTCACGATTGAACAGTTTGAAGATGGATTCTTCCGTTCTTTGGATTATGAAACAGATCCTTTGCTTAGATCATTCCCCTGCACAATAGAAGTTCCATCAGGAAATTACATGTTGGTCACTGGTAACAGGATCAATGGAGGTTCTGTGTTGACGAAACTTTCCTTCTTTAACCTGGAAGAAAATAAAACCCAAAACCTGTCACTGGAATTAAGAAAAGATTTTGCACCAACTCCTGTCCTTGGAAAGATTGTAAACATGGAGGAGTTTTTTAGAATGATCTCCGCTACCAATGGGAATGTTAATAAAAGAGGAACTATTATTGCCTGGCTGGAACCGGAGAAAGAGCCTTCCCGTCATTTTATTGCAGACCTTATACAACAAAAAACAGAATTGGAGAAATGGAATGGGACAATTTCATTATTATTCAGAAATGATAAGGACAGAGATCTTTTCCTGAATAAAAACGCAGGTGGATTACCAATAAAGACCACCACAAATGTTACAAAGGAGGAAAATTTAGAAGTTTTCCTGAAGATCATGAATAAAAAATCTATCAATGATCTTCCGGTCGTGACATACATCAATCCTAAAAATGAAGTGACCTATTTTTCAGAAGGATACAATATAGGAATCATGGATGAGATTCTCAGAATAGTGCATCCTTCAAAATAATTTCTAGGCTATAACGAAACGATTAATTGAGAATAACTACCTTATCCTTGTAAAGAATATTGTTTTTTTCTTCAATGATCAGAAAATAAAGTCCTGGGGATAATGCTCTTGAGATCTTTACAGCCTCACCTCCTGTGAAATTAATCCTGTAAACTTCCATTCCGGTAAGCGAACACACCTTCAGTGTATAATTACTTCCGGTTTCAAAATCCGGACAATATATCGGATTCCCTGTCAACATTGGATTTGCGTACAAGCAAGGTTTTGTATTTGCCTGATGCTCAATAATTCCACCGTAATTAGAATAGTAATAATCTGATTTTTTTGTATTACCCCAGGTGGAATTTGAGGTGGTCCAACTCTGAGTCAATTGCTCTGTCAACAGGTTGTGTGAATTATAAGTATAAAGAATCTGAGAATTATTTACCCAGCCGGCTGCAGGAACATTCCATTGCTGATTCACAATAGAAAGTGTATCACCGATTGTACCGTATGTATAAAGATACCGACTGCCACCAGTGATCTGGAAGGTTCCTTGACCTACATACCTGGTATAAGATTCTACAACATAACCTGTCAGACTGTCATTCCGTTGATAACTAGTTGTTACCCATGCAGAATGAAGAGTATCCCAAATATTTCCCGTCATGGTTTGCTGACCTCCCGACGGGTAGTAACTATAATAAGTAAGAGTGCTGTTGACCCAATGTCCTGTGCTCTGCTGATAAGTTTGGGTTTGAACCGTAAATAACCAGTTAAGTGGGCTGTAAAGGTAAGTGGTTTGCTGCAAAGTATCCCATTTCAGTTGTGTTGAATTCCAGTATTCTTTCACGGTCAAATATACCAATGAAGATGAGTTATTAAAGTAAGTTGTCCTGACAGACTCATTCCAACTGGAAGTGGAGTCAGCCCATTCATATTCCATACGGCTGATCAAGAGGTTATTCAAATTATAGACATTCGTAGATTTATAAACGTTCACCCATGTCGAAGACGAATTCTGCCATGCAAATTGAATCTGCTCTAAAGGTTTACCGTCCGATGTGTATGTATTGGTGATCTTTGATGTATTAAGCCAATGTGTTACAGTACTTTGAGTAGACGTATCAAGCATCTGCAGAATACTTTCTATTTGAAGCAGGCTATCATTATATTGATAAGTATTCTTTTGACCATAAATAAATTTATCTTTTTGATTGTTCCATTCTTTAAAATAGGTGGTATCGACGACATTCTTGGTCAGATTATGAGTATATTCATAATTAACCCAATTGTTGGAATACCAAAACTGGTTAGTAGTGTTCTTGGGAATCGAATCTGAAGCAAGATAAGTATAAAGAAAACGGGCATAATTAAGAAACTTAGCCGAATCCGCATTATACTTTAAAAAAAGGTCATCAATCCTTTGACCGGATCCATTCTTTTGAGCATAGTCCTTCAAAGTCAATGACCAGTTATTATTAACCCAGCCGTAGGTATACACTGAGTCGAGGCGTAAAACATCCGGATTATTTTGTCCGTTGACTATGCTTGCAGCTGCCAGCAAGCATAAAGTGATAAAAATGTGAAAATTATTTTTCATAGCAGTGGCTTTTATTTTTAAGGCATGAAATTACAAAAATTCTGCCAATTTAACTGAATTCAAATAAAAATTTAATTCAAAAATAATTAGGATCCGTTGGGTAAATCTTTTTTAACGCAGACAAACGTTGAAGCAAAGTTGGATGTGAATAATAGAAAAACACATATATTGGATGCGGACGAAGGTTTGATAAATTATTTACCGAAAGTTTTTTCAACGCATCCATCAGTGTAGTAATGTCATTCCTAATTCCTGCAAACCGGTCGGCTTCATATTCATGTTTACGAGAAATCTTGTTCATGATTAATCCAAGTACCAGAGAAAGCGGGCTGTATAACATTCCGAATGTAAGGATACCCATATGAAAAGACTGTTTGATCTCCAATCCCGAAAGTCCGCTCAATGCCAGGCATAGCGATTGGGTTATGACACTATTTTTGCGAATAAAAAACGAGAGAACGAAAAGCATAACTCCCGTTTGAAGTATAGAAAATAAAATTCCCAGGAATGTGTGTTTCTTTTTATAATGGCCAATTTCGTGGGCAAGCACAGCTACAAGCTCGTCAATGGTGTGATCCTCGATAAGTGTGTCATAGAGGATGATCCTTTTTTTCATCCCCAGACCAGTAAAGTATGCATTCGCTTTTTTCGATCGTTTCGATCCATCGATAATATATATGTTTTTTAATTTGAATCCCACTTTCCCCGCAAATTGCTCAATTGCATCCCTTAACAGTCCTTGTTCCAAAGGTCTCTGCTTGTTAAATAGCGGAACAATCAGGTTTGAATAAAACATCGACATGAAAATCATAAAGAAAGTAATGACACCCCAGGTGATTAACCAGAAGTAGCTGCCAGTCGATTCATAAATATAAATGATGAGGGTAAGCAAACCACCTCCAAGAATGATAGTGATTAATAATCCCTTTAATCGGTCAAGAATAAAGGTCTTGATTGTCGTCCGGTTAAACCCGAATTTCTCTTCAATTACAAAAACATTATAGCATTCAAAAGGCAATGAAAGAATATTTGAGGCAAATCCCAGTATCCCAAAAAATAAAATTGCCATCAGAATAGGTTGATGTGTAAACTGTCTGACCCATAAATCTATCCAGGCAAATCCGCCAGAAATCAGCATAAAAAGCATGACTGCAAATGTCAGGGAAGAAACTATAAATGTAAACCTATGCTTGCTCCTTTCATATCGTTGAGATTTGCTATACTTCTCCTGATCATAAATACCTTCCAACTCATCAGGTAACTTATCACTCCAACACGTCGAGTTCAGGTATGCCAGCCACCTCTCCAATCCATAATCCAACAGGAGAATGAGCAGGATAAAATAGAAAAAAAAATTTGCCATATTAAGGGTTCATTTAAACAAAAATTGACAACGGTATAATATCATAGAATAATAGTAAGCTAATAGATTCCACTTCTTTTTCTGATAAACCATTCAACAGAGACAAATGTCAAGATAAGAAGAAATAGCCATATATTACCGGAAAGGTCGATAAATCTTTTTTGATCATAAGCAACAGGACGTATATCTTCACGTTCCAGAATCTTCTTCAATAGACCTTTTAGATCTCTTGGATAGAACATTTCTCCATCATGTGCTTTGGCAATACGATAAAGAAGATTGTGATCAGCAACAGAATTCAAAAGTTCAAGATTTAGCGGAGTAACAACAAAATCCCCCTTGCTGGTATACGAATTTTTGCCAGTTTTTACCATAGCCTGGTAAGTGTAATCCCCCACAGGAAAATTACCTGCATTCAGATAATAAGCTTTCTCTGTTTTTCCAAGAACGAATGGATATGAATTGTTCTTTTCATCCTGGATTGTGATGTTGACATCATCATTGTTGATGAGTTCATAGCTTTCATTGTAAACTTCAGCATCAATTTCGACATTTTCATTTTCCGGGAATCTATTACTTATCTTCACCTTGAAAAAGTTTTTATCTCCTTTTAGACTAAGATACTGGATTATTTTATTGATAAGGTCATCAAAAGCTTTATAATCTCCTTTCTGTTGGTAGTCGGATAACCTCCATTTCCAGAGATTCTCCCCTGTTATTATCCCAATCTTTCGATCCTGTGTTTTAAAGAAAAGAACCAGTGGATTTTTTGTACTCACATTTCCGACCTTTTGATTGAAAAGGATGTCTGCAACCGGTGAATATTGATAAGAGCCTAATGGACTCATCAGAGGCGGAAAATTCTTCAATAATTCCAGCATATCTTTATCCAATGTGAATAAGGAAAATGTTTCATTGAGGTAAGGAATGGTTTCAGTGAAATTCGTTTTCTCAGACGTAATTGTAAGTCCAGTCTTCAATGCATTAAAAGCATTAACATTTGTTTCAGTTCCCAGGATATAAAGCAATGAAACCGTAGAACCGGTGAATTGAGTAAGAGTTGAATATCCCTGAATTGACGGAATCTGATCTAAAATGATGAGGTCATACTTAGATGTTTGCTGGTTAAAATCATCCAGTTTAGCAGTTTCAATTTCATATCTTGTTGAGCTTTCAAGAGCCTGTCTGATGGCAAAAATATCGGGATGTGGCGACTGGTAGAGAAGAACAACCTTCTGGCGTATATCGTTGACATCCACAAAAAACTCCTGAAAATTATTTAACACTGAATTTTCACCCTTTACTGGCTTGAGTAAAACTTTGTAGCGTTGCAGGCCTTTTGTTTTTGCATCGAGCATTACCTCTATCCTTCGAAAATCTTTATCTCCGGAAAATTGCAAATTCTTTGAAGAAAGCACCTCATCCCCCTTTTTAATCTGGAGATCACTCTTTTCATTTTTACATTTATCCGCTTCTATCAAGATCTCGATAGGAAATTTATCACCAAGAAAAACGGATTTATTACAGATTACTTTTTTAATGATCAAGTCACGGGGCATGTTCGTATCTCCCATAGCCACAGTATATATGGGAAATCTGATTTTTTCTGCGGCATAAAATGGATTGCTTCCCTTATTATATATCCCATCAGAAGCGATGATCAGTGCACCAATATTTCTATTGCCATAACGGGCATTAACTTCCTCAAATAAGGCTGAAATATCTGTTTGCTTTTCCGTAAAGTTCAAAGGCAAGCTGTTGGTAATCCTATTGCTAAAAGAAAGTTCTGCAACTTCAAACTTATTGTGCAGGTCATATGAAAAATCACGAAGTTCTTTAGGGTACTCCTTGCGAAAATAGTCAGAATCTTTCGAAAGTAATATGGAGAGTGAGTTATCTTGTGCCAGAATAATCAATGGTTTTTGGGTGATCTCAGACTGTTTTTTAACTAGCGGTGATAAAAGAAGAAATGAGATGATGGATACAGTAAGGAAACGGCAAACAGCCATCACCCAGATGAGCCACAATGGGATATCTTCTTTCTTTGTACTGTAGTATAGAAAAAACGAGTAACCTGCTCCTAAAAGGAAACAGAAAAATATAAAACCAAAAGGATATTCCGTGACGATTCCCAATGTCGTGATCGTTTCTAAGTGTGCAGGCCCCCGCAAACGCAGATAACCTGTCCTGTAATGTATTCAGATAAGTCAGAAGCTAAAAAAAGAGCTGTATTCGCAACATCATCAGGTGTTCCCGGTCGTTTCAATGGAATATCCTCCACCCATTCATTCCTGACCTCTTCTGGTAGGCGAGCAGTCATTTCAGTTTCAATAAAACCAGGAGCAATAGCATTACAACGGATGTTACGTGATCCCAGTTCCATAGCAATGGATTTAGAAAAGCCTATAATGCCTGCTTTTGAAGCAGAATAATTTGATTGACCACCGTTTCCTTCAATCCCCACCACTGAACTCATATTGATAATGGAACCCGAACGTTGTTTGATCATGCTGCGCTGAACAGCTTTTGTAAGATTAAAAATCGATTTCAGGTTCACTTTAATCACAAGATCCCAATCAACTTCTGTCATTCTCATCAGGAGATTGTCACGGGTAATTCCTGCATTGTTGACAAGAACATCAATTTTGCCGAAGTCAACTACTACATTGGTTACTAGCTTTTCGGCATCCTGAAAAGAACTTGCATCAGAGGCATATCCTTTTGCCTTCACACCTAAAGGTATTAATTCATCTTCCAGCTTTTGAGATTGCTCGTTATAGGCAATATCAGAAAATGCAATGTGCGCGCCATGTCTGGCAAATTTCAGAGCAATACTTTTACCAATTCCCTGGTTTGCACCTGTAATCAAAGCAACTTTTCCATCAAGGAGTTTCATCATTTAGTTTGTTAATTTTCGCAAAGGTAAAAAAAAATCAAAAAAGAAGGGGAACGATTTGTTCCCCCTCATCCCCATATGAAAAAGCACGATCACTTGCGTGAATATAGAAAATATCAAGATGAACACGTGATCATAAAGCAAAAATAATCCAATAAAAAAGCATACACAAGAGACTTAATACCTGAAATTTAAAAGTATTTCTACGTATTACATAGCGTAATAATACCTATAGCAAAAAATTGTCAGCAGATCATTAAATCCACTTAATTAAACTAAAGTCTTGACGATGTGGAAGCTCTTTATTTTTCGGAAAGATGCGTAAAGTAAAATCATATACACCTGCCTGGTTAAATGGGATATCACATGTATAGGCTGCCAGGTTGCGATCGGATTTTGTCAGGATCATTTCACGTATAAAAATAGGTTCTTTGACTTCATCATTCACTTTCTTTCCGAATAGAATTTCAATGCCCATATCTTCAGGTGAAAGTTCAGCAAGGTCAAGAATTATCTCAGCCTGAAAAGATTCACCGAGTATCAGCGGTTTCTGAGTAGAATCGGGAAGAGTAAGGGAAACAACATTGATGTTATCCCATTCACGGATAACGTGCCTTTTCCATGAAGCCATGTGCCTAGCCAATTGAAAATTTTCTTTCAACATTCTGGTAGTACGCTCAAAAAGCGGATCATAATAAAGCCTAATATAATCATCAAGCTGCCGTTTCATGGTAAAATGAGGTGCAATTTCTGAAATTGTATTTTTAATATAAGAGATCCATCGTTCAGGGACTTTTTTAGAATTGACATCATAGAAGAGCGGAATGATCTCTTCTTCCAATATGGAATAGATAGTTTCAGCATCAAGATCGTCCTGGAATTTAGAATCCTCATAAGTAGGCTCTTCCTTGAGTGCCCATCCTGCATCTTCACGGTAACCTTCTGCCCACCAGCCATCAAGTACGCTGAAATTGACTACGCCATTCATTACAGCCTTTTCACCACTTGTTCCCGACGCTTCAAGTGGACGTGTAGGGGTATTTAGCCAAATATCCACTCCACTGACAAGATACTGGGCTAATTCAATATCATAATTTTCTACAAAAAATATTTTCCCGAGAAACTCGGGCGTTTTTGACATCTCATAAATAGCCTTGATCAGATCCTGACCTGCTTTGTCTTTAGGATGTGCCTTCCCTGCAAATATGAACCTAACAGGTGTTTTAGCATTGTTGACGATCCTTGATAACCTGTCTGGATTTGAGAACAATAAATGAGCTCGTTTATACGTGGCAAACCGTCGTGCAAATCCAATGGTTAATGAATCATCCCTTGATGCATCTCGCATTCTAAATATCAGCTTTGGATTTTCATTCCGGCGTGTCATCTCATTGTATAACCTGTCATTGAGGTAATCCGTCAGTTTCTTTTTTTGGTTGATTCTTATCTTCCAAATATCCTCATCATCAACATCCTGGATCTTTGCCCAGACTTCAGGATTAGATTGATCATTTTCAAATCCATGGGGGAAATTTTGCTTATACAGTTCCTGCCATGATCTTGCGGCCCAGGTTGGATAATGAACCCCATTGGTCACATAACCAATATGCAATTCCTGGGGATAATAGCCAGGATAAAGATCAGCAAACATCTCCCTTGTCACGCGACAATGGATCTTACTTACAGCATTGACCTCCTGTGAAAGCTTCGAAGCCAGAATACTCATAGAAAAATCCTCAGTAGATCCCTCAAATGTTTTTCCCAGATTTAAAAATTCTTCCCATTTGATATTCAGGTTCTCTGGGTAATGAGAAAGGTACTTACGCATCAGGTTTTCAGAAAACCTGTCATGACCAGCAGGAACCGGAGTATGTGTCGTAAATAATGTGGAAGCCCGCACTACTTCAAGTGCCTGGTAAAAGGTTAGTTTATCGTTCTGGATAATATTTCTCAACCGCTCAATACCTATAAATGCTGAATGTCCTTCATTGCTGTGATAAATATCAGGTTTTATTCCTAGAATATTAAGCATGCGGATTCCACCGATTCCCAATAGAATTTCCTGTCGCAGGCGGTTTTCAAGATCACCACCATAAAGTTGGTGCGTAATCATACGATCAGCTTCAATATTCTCTTCAATATCAGTATCAAGGAGAAACAAAGGGACTCTTCCAACTTCCACTCTCCATATTTTTGCATACATAGCACGTCCCGGAAGTGCAAATGTAATCTTGATCCAGTTGTTATTCTCATCCCTCACAGGCTGCAAAGGAAGATGTGTAAATTTCTGAGGCGTATAGGTGGCAATCTGATCACCAGTGATTGAAATCTGTTGCCGAAAATAACCATAACGGTATAAAAGTCCAATTCCGATGATGTTATAATTTGAATCACTGGCTTGTTTCAGGTAATCCCCTGCCAGTAATCCAAGCCCTCCTGAAAAGATCTTTACCGTATCGTGAAGTCCAAATTCCATACTGAAATAGGCTACCAGTTTTGCAGGTTTTGACCCGGATTTCGACATATAATCATCAAACCGTTCTGTGAGTTGGTTAAGCTTTACAATGAATGCTTCATTTTTGCTTAACTCCTGCAGTTCCTGAAAATTCAGAGATTCAATCAGAGGGATCGGGTTGTGCTTGAGTTCGTTCCATCGATTTTTATTGATCATCTCAAAGAGATCAAATCCATCATTGTTCCAAGTCCACCATAAATTGTTTGCAATTCGGTCAAGAGGATACAAATTTTCCGGAAGATTTTGCTGAATAAGCACTTTTTTCCATTCAGGGCGGGTTTCAATTATCTTTTTTATAGGAATTGTTTGGATTTGAGCTTGTTTTCCTTTGAAAAGATCACTTCGCAACACCGACTTCCCCAAAGCAAAAGCATAAGCATCCCGGTAACAATTGATGAGGTTGATCCAAAGTGCAGAACGAGAAACCTCGTAAGCTTTCGTCCTTATCTTAAGGATTTCTTTCTCTGTTTTGTTACTAACCTGCAACACCGCTTTGATCATCTCATCCACAACAAATTCATCATTATCATCTCCACGTGGGATAATCGTAATACTGTCTTTAATGGTGGGGTAAAGCGTTTTCACCCATTGCCCAAATCCCGCAAGAGAAGTTGTAATGGTCGGAATATGAAAAGCCAGGCTTTCCAGTGGAGTATAACCCCAGGGTTCATAATAGGATGGAAACATCGACCCGTCAAATCCTACGAGAAGGTCATAGTAATCCAGATTAAAGATTCCATCACTTCCATTAAGGTAGGCAGGTACAAAAACTACTTTGACTTTATCCCCTGGATTGTTATGTAGATCATTTTTTTTGATGCGTTGAAGGATGGGGTCATTCTCAGGTTCGTGGAGGCCATGTGTAATAAAATCGTCGGTAACAGGATGGCTGAAATCCAACTTCTCCATCCTTTCGAGCACATCCGGCCTGGGTCCAAACTGGTATGCAGGAATCGTAAGAAAGGCTATGATCTCTCGCTGTAGGCGGGCTTGTTTGTTTAGTTTACCCATTACATCAATGAATAGATCAATACCTTTATTCCGGAATTCATAACGGCCACTATTTATGATTAGGATACTGTCTTTTGAAAGGGATTGATTAAGCAAACCTTCGGCTACATGAAAAAGTTTTTCCCTTGCTTTTGCCCGTCTATCATAATATTCTTCCCTTGCAGGAACAAAAGTGTCATCAAATCCGTTCGGTGTTAGGAAATCAACGGCCTTTCCCAGAAATTGCCTGCATTCATTATTTGTGATCTGGCTGACAGTCGTAAAACTGTCTGCCATCTGTGCTGAAAGTTTTTCAAGAGATTGTTTCGAAGTAACTCCAAACTGCAAAGCCATCCCATCTCCGTTATAATTTTCCAAATCCCGGTATAGTGGCAATCCATTGCCAGCAATGCTTCTTCCAACAACTGTTGCATGCGTTGTAAACACAGTGGCAACCTGCGGTACTTTACTCTTAAGATAGAGTACTCCAACTCCTGTCATCCATTCGTGGAACTGTGCCACAATTTTATCATGAAAGGAAACATAGTAATCATAGAAACTTTCGATGACCTTAGCGGCAGCATAACCAAAAAGAGCAGGTTCCATATAATCCCATCCGCCGGAAAGAGAATCCAATTTGTAAGTCTCCCAAAGCCATGCGAAGATTTTATCTTTCTGAGAAAAAGACGGTGTAAAATCGATCAGAACAACAACCGGTTGACAAGGAATATTCCATCGCCCAACCTTAATCTTCAAGCCTTCACTCTCTGCCTTTTGCCTCCATGCTTTTAGTAGAAATTTATCCTCATGAAATTCAGGGTTCTCATGAGTTTCCTTCCAGACATCTGGACCGATAAGGATATAATTATCGCGATATTCATTGACCAGAGAAAGTGCTTTTGTAGAGATAACAGTATAAATTCCCCCTACTTTGTTGCAAACTTCCCAACTTGTTTCAAACAAATATCCTGGCGATACCATGGTGCCATCATCTTTAATTAACATCATTGATCAGGTTATTTAGTAAGTAGTTTAATTTGTTTTTCAATGAGACTTCTTGATTTTTTCACCTCAGTAGTACTAATGGATTTGAGTAGTGGCTGCATTTCATTATATGTCTTTAATGAACGTTTACCAAGATTTTTCTCTATTTTCTCTCGAATATCCTTTCTGGCTCCCTTTAAAGCAACAGTCACAATCTCAATATCAATTCCCTTTAATACCTGCTTAATTTTGTTGTCAGCCAATGTGATGATCTCGTTAAACGTCAAAGATTTTAATGCATTTTCAGAATTCTTTACCTGGGTCTTTTTAACTACTTTCTTTCTTGCATTCTCTTTATTTACCCCAATAACTTTTACTACCTGTGGTTTTTGCAGAAATTCATCCACCCGTAGTGTAAAGTCGGAGATCACATTCATATAGTTGATAAATGCTTCATATGGAGAAGGATAAGGATTAAAATACTTATGAACCGTTCCATCGGAGAACCATTTTGTGCACATGTAGTAAAAATGGTCAGCAGTTTGAAGGTACTGCCAATCTCTTTCAATAGAAGGATCAACTATGTTCCTGATCTTTTCCGAGAGGGAGTACAATTTCGAGAAAGCCTCGTCCTGTAATTCATTGCCCAGCCAGGAAGTCAGGTCTCGTTCTTCATCTGCCCAGGAAATCGGGTGAGGAACATGCAATTGTGCAACGGGCTGAAGAACATCAGCCAAATCAGCTGGGGTAGAAAATTGAAAATTGGAATTTGACAACACAGCTTTAGGTAAAGCTGCAAAGAAATCAAAAATCCCCGTCTCTTTCCATTGCCGTTCGCCAAGGGTCTCATAATCAATAAAAACGTTAACCACCTCCTCACGAGACTCTATTCCATTTAGCCAGCCTGTAAATTTTTCAGTCGTCAAAGGCCATTCAGGCCATGAATGTGTCGAGAACCTGAATGCGATATCATCACTCAATCTGAAATTCCGGAGCAATAGTTTCAGTTTTGGTGTTCTTGCACTGCAATACATGTAATTTGGACTCTTCCATCCCAAAATATGTTTAGCTCCTTCTGTCAGAAGGCAGGTAAAACCCATCTCTTCAACCATCTCGCCTATTCCATCTGAATAAATCAGTTCAGAATTCCGGAATATCTTTGGTCTTTGGCCGAAAATGAATTCGATGGTGTCGGAATGACGTTTGACTTGCTTTACAAACTCTTCCCGGTTTCCAAGTGATGCTAGTGAATGGGAATAAGTTTCAGCAAGAAATTCAACACAGCCGGTATCGGCAAGTTGCCTGAAGCCCTTTATCACTTCCGGGGCATATTGCTGAAGTTGCTCAATAGCAGTACCGGAAATCGAAAAACTGATCTTAAATGCAGTTCCAAACTCCTTGATCAGGTCGAGCATCATTTTATTGGCAGGCAAGTAACACTTCTCAGCAACCCTCTTGATAATTTGACGGTTCTGGTAATCATCGTAATAGTGATGATCATCACCAATATTAAAAAACCGATAGGTCCTTAACCTGAATGGTTGATGAACCTGGAAGTATAAACAAATGGATCTCATATATCGGACTGTTTATTGAAATATCGTTTTATTATTGTTTTAAATTCAGTGCTTGTTGATAAACTTCAAGTACTTTGGCTGCAGCATTGTCCCATTTCAGGTTGTCAACTTCTTCTTTCCCGTATTTGATAAACATTTTCTTAAGCCCCTCATAATGAAGCAAGCCATAAATTGCGTCAGCAAGTGCATCAATATCCCAAAAATCAACTTTAAGGGCATGTTTTAATACTTCTGAAACTCCTGATTGTTTAGAAATGACCACTGGTACATTAGAGCGCATGGCTTCCAGTGGCGAGATTCCAAATGGTTCGGAAACCGATGGCATCACATATACATCACTTAGGGCAAACATCGTATCGACCTCTGTTCCACTAAGAAAACCGGTAAAATGAAATTTTGTCCCAATGTGGAGCTGGGCTGCACGCTTGATCATTTTATTCAGGAGGTCGCCTGAGCCTGCCATCACAAAGCGCACATTCGGATCCTTCTTTAGCACCTTGTTTGCTGCTTCAATGAAGTAATCCGGGCCTTTCTGAAAAGTAACACGTCCCAGGAAAGTAACTACTTTCTCTTTCAAATGTCTTTTAACTTCACTTGTGTCAGGATGATCGGGTGGTTCAACGGCATTATGTACGGTAATCACTTTATCAGGATGAATACCATAGCGTTCGATGACAATTTGCCTCGTAAGGTGACTCACCGTAATCACCAGGTCAGCCTCTTCCATTCCCTGGCGTTCAAGTTCATAAACCGTTTGATTCACATTCTCACCTGATCGGTCGAATTCAGTTGCATGAACATGCACGACGAGTGGTTTTCCACTGATTTTCTTTGCAGCAATTCCGGCAGCGTATGTCAACCAGTCGTGTGCGTGAATAACATCATAATTGTTTTGTTGGGCGATGACAGAGGCAACAATTGCATACCGGGAAACTTCTTCCATGAGTTTATGGCCATATTTACCGGAAAACTGATACCTTGCAGAGAAAACAGATTGAGTTTCGGTGGAAAGTTTCATTGTATCTTCCTGAATCATTTTCTCGAAATCTTCAGGGCCAACATAAGGAATCAGGTTCGATCCGATCTCCATAAACTTGATCCGGTTCCAATGTTCCTGATAAATGCTATTTGAAAAATCAAGCACCATATCGCTGGCATTTACAAGCCTGAATCCTTCTTTAGCTTCATCACCAAAAGCCCGGGGAACCACGAAAATCACATCGACACTTTGCTTTCCAAGGCCTTTTACCAGACCAAAGCATGCTGTTCCGAGACCGCCGGTAATATGCGGCGGAAATTCCCATCCAAACATTAAAACTTTCATATTACCTTAATTACTTATTATACACCTTTAACATCCAGTTCATTCTGATCAATTCAGCCACACTCCAAGCCTGGGAAATAGCGCCTCTTGGGGCATGAGGAGGATCGCCATCATAAATTTCAGAGATCGTCCCGATGCCGTGTTCAGTCATAACCGCTTCAAATCCTAAATATAATGACTGTATAAAAGAAATACCTGATTTGCCGTAAAGTTTCAGATATCCTTCTGCAAAATGCCCTAAGAGCCATGGCCAGACTGTTCCCTGGTGATAAGCGAGATCACGTTCTGCCTGGTTACCGGCACAAATGCTTTTGTACCCCGGATGTTTCGGGGTCAAGGTCCGCAACCCACGACTTGTAAGCAATTCCCTTTTCAAGACATCCAGTACTTTTTCTTTCTTCTCCTCATCAATCGGAGAATAAGGAAGAGAGGTCGCAAAAACCATGTTCGGCCTGACTGTCCAATCTTTGTATTTTCCATCTATATAATCGGCAAGATATCCTTTTTCTGCATTCCAGAAGGTATCAATAAAAGAAGCAGGGATCATCTCTGCAACTGGTTTCCATTCATTAATAAAAGCAATATCATTTGAATATTCAGCAACTTCAAGGCTGAAACATATCGCATTATACCAGAGTGCATTGATCTCAACAGGCATTCCAATCCTAGGAGTCACTGGTTTACCATGTACAATAGCATCCATCCAGGTTAGGGCTTTCCCTTGTTCCCCTGCAGAGATAAGTCCATTATCCTCCATGTGAATGTTGAACTGTGTTCCTTCACGGTAGCCTTCAAGAATTAATTTCATTTTCCGGCCATATTCTTTCCAGATGGTCGATTCGCTTTTCGAGAAAGCTGCATATTGCTGCAATGCCCAGAAAAACCAGAGTGGTGCATCCACAGAGTTATAAGCCGATTGGTTGCCCGAACCGATATTGGGAAACAGCGGACCATTGAGGTCAGCTATCATTGTATCAATTACATTTTTGCAAGTGGCATAATCACCATTCGACAGAGTCAGACCTGGAACCGCAATGAAAGTATCCCTTCCCCACCTTCCGAACCATGGAAACCCGGCTATGATCTCGGTTTTATTTCCTCTCTTAACAATAAACTGTTCTGCAGCATTCTTGAGGCAATTTTCAAAATTATTTCTCGGGATACGTTTGTCGAATTCAGTATTATAGGATCTTTTAATTGAGGCTAAAGCAATTTCTTTTGTACCGGCCACAAAGAAAACACTCTCTCCTTTCATGATCTCAAACTCGAAATACCCAGGTACATAAAGATCTTCCTGGTAATCATATCCTCTTTCCATCTCCTCCTGATATTCAATGTTGTAGTACCAGTCAGGAACATGAATGTATTCAGCAGGTTTGGAGAGTTGAAGGAACAGGTCGGTGTAACCATAATACATCCTGACCTTGATCCCATTCGGAACATGTTCATACTTCTTGTCAGCAAAAATATTCTCTCTCTTTAACTGGTGAACATTCCGGAAAGCAAGAAATGGCCTGAGCCTGATCTTTGTGGGAGAATGGGCATCCTTCAGTGTATATTTGATGATCATCCTGTCTTCTGACGAGGTCAGGATCATTTCTTTTGACAACACCACACCCCCAACGCCATAGGAAATAGTAGGAACCGGATCAACCGTGAAGTCGAGGATATATTTATGCCCTTTAGGGTAAAAGTTCCCACCGGGGTATTTGTGAATTCCCATATTGAATTCAACTTCACGCTGTATGACTGTCTCATCAAGACAAGATAACAGAACGTGGTTCTCATTGTCAATCCCAGGCTGTGGGGTCACCAGCAATCCATGATATTTCCTGGTATTGCAATGTATGATGGTTGAACTGGCATAGGATCCGGCACGATTGGAACGCAATAATTCCTTCGAGAGCGAATATTCAAGATTAACCAGTCTGGCTCTATCAAAATTGATATAACTCATTTTCTGTTTATTATCAGGTCGTTGTCTATTATTCCTTAGGAACTTCAAAATGCAAAAATACTATATTCTATGCTTTATTCGTTATGTAGCAAGAACCCTTATATTTTTACTACATTTGTATCAAATTATGCTAAGAATGTGCAGCAAAGTTAGTAGATTTAGTCTAATTCCACTCGTTATATTTACGTTAATTGTGGTTTTCTCCTGTAAAAAGAAAGAGAAAATCGATTCAAGTCCATCTGCAAGACTAAGTTTTTCAACGGATACCGTGTTTTTCGATACTGTTTTTACAACGATTGGATCTGTCACCAAAAGATTATTGGTGTATAACAATAACTCGGGGAAACTTGAGATTTCATCCATCAGGTTAGCAGGCGGGAGCAATTCTGTTTTCAGCTTGAATATTGATGGAACACCTGCTTCATCTATAAGTAATGTGGATATCGCGGCGCATGATAGCATGTATATTTTTGTAAAGGTGACTCTGAATCCGAATAACCTGAACAATCCACTGGTTGTTAGTGATTCAATTCTGTTCAACACAAATGGAAATCTTCAAAAGGTTCTTCTGGTTGCCTGGGGACAAGATGCTTATTTTTATAAGAATAAAAAACTCACAGGCAATGTTACATGGGATAGCATTAAGCCCCATGTCATTTATGGTTATTTGCGAGTAGACACGGGCGCCACTCTGACAATAAATGCTGGTACAAAACTGTATTTTCATAAATCTGCCTATTTGGCAGTTTCACATCTTTCGACACTCGATATTGAAGGAAATCTTGAACATCCTGTCAGGTTCATGGGCGACAGGCTGGATGCATTTTACAGAGATCTTCCCGGGCAATGGGATGGGATTTATCTAGAAAATGGCAGCAGAGGGAACATTGTCAGATATGCCATAATAAAAAATGGGAATTTCGGATTGTCTGTTGATTCAGCCATTAATCTTAACAATCCAGTATTGTCGGTCTATAATACAATCATTCAGAACATGGTTGATGATGATATTTATGCTTATGCTACCAATGTTTATTCGGAAAATTGTGTTTTAGGTGATTGCGGTAATGCCTCATTGGCGTTGGACAATGGAGGAAGTTATAAATTCCTGCAATTGACTATAGGTAACTATTGGGGGAGTTCAATCCGAACAGAACCGACTTTGTATCTAAGCAACTATACAACCGACACAACAGGTCGGAAATTCCCGAACCCAATGGTGAATGCTGATTTTGGCAACAGTATTATATATGGTGACCTCCAGGATGAATTGTATTTTGATAAGGTCTCTTCAACAACATTTAACTATAAATTTAACTATTGCCTGATGGAAACCCTGCAAAACACAAGTGATCCTAACCACTATTTACAATGTATTGTAAATAAAGATCCCGGGTTTGTCAATGTACTTAATTTTGACTACGAGATTGACAGCATCTCTCCTGCAAGAGGCAAAGGAAACCAATTCTGGGGCGTTTCCCAGGATATTAAAGGCAAGGCAAGGATTCCAAATTATGACCTTGGAGCGTATCAGTACGAACCAAAGTAATTAAGAATTAGGAATTACGAATTACGAATTATTTCTTTATCACTGATTTTATTTTCGTAATCTCTTCCAGCATTGCGGAACCTATATTTGCGGGTGAATCAACAACGTGAACGCCACATTCGCACAAGATTGTTTTCTTGGCTTCTGCAGTATCAGATTTGCCACCAATTATTGCTCCCGCGTGACCCATGGTTCGGCCTTTAGGTGCTGTTGCACCAGCGATGAAAGAAACCACAGGTTTGGTACCATGTTCTTTGATCCAGTAGGCGGCGTCAGTTTCCATGTTCCCCCCTATCTCACCAATCAAAACGATGCCTTCCGTATCTGGATCTTCCATAAAAAGTTTGACTGCTTCAACGGCTGTGGTACCGGGAATGGGGTCACCTCCTATTCCGATCCCTGTAGACTGACCCAATCCAATTTTTGTGATCTGGTCAACTGCTTCATAGGCCAACGTCCCGGAACGGGAAACGACGCCAATGGTCCCCGGTATATGAATGAATCCTGGCATGATCCCTACCTTTGTATGGGGAGGCGTAATGATCCCCGGACAGTTTGGGCCGATCAGCCGAACATTTCGAGCCTTCACATAATCTTTAACAAAGACCATGTCACGAGTCGGAATTCCTTCAGTAATGCAAACAATCACCTTGATGCCCGAATCGGCTGCTTCCATGATGGCATCGGCAGCAAATGGAGGGGGAACAAAAATAACCGAAACATCAGCACCTGTGGCATGAACTGCATCAGCAACAGTATTGAAAATGGGCCTGTCAAGATGCATCTGGCCACCTTTTCCCGGAGTCACCCCTCCCACAATATTTGTTCCATACTCGATCATCTGACCTGTATGAAAGGTGCCTTCACTTCCGGTAAAACCCTGAACCAGAACCCGCGAATTTTTATTGACGAGAATACTCATTATAATTTACGATTGAAAGATTTACGATTGACGATTGAATTTTAGATTTTTGATTCCAGATTTATTTTCAATATTT
>Ga0364867_10127_pt1 | contig 49299 bp, 37 predicted proteins | sample ExccelAu500001D4_3_FD_206915 | JGI IMG/M metagenome (GOLD analysis project Ga0364867, IMG submission 206915) | Enriched cells from Trout Bog Lake Hypolimnion, Wisconsin, USA - BchlTB.Aug13.5000.01.D4 | ecosystem: Environmental > Aquatic > Freshwater > Lake > Hypolimnion/Profundal zone | place... | reverse complement strand
GTGTTCACTCTTCAGAACCCGAGCATTATGCCTTTTCTTCAGTTTTCTGATAAAAGGGAACTGAGGGAGAAGATATTCAAAGCCTATCTCGGCAGGTGTAACAACAATGACTCGAAGGATAACAAAACGATCATTGCAAAACTGGTCTCACTGCGTTATCAGAAGGCAAAACTCCTGGGTTTCGAAAATTTTGCGGCTTTTGCCCTGGACGATCGTATGGCCAAAACCCCTGGGGCTGTTTACGACCTGCTGAACCAGGTTTGGACCTCGGCTCTTGCCATGGCAAAAAAGGAAAGGGACGGCATGCAAAAGCTCATCAGAAAATCTGGTGGCAATTTTGAGCTTCAGAGCTGGGATTGGCGTTATTATGAAGAAAAAACAAGAAAGGCGAATTTTGACCTAGATGAAGAAACTGTTAAGCCTTATTTCAAACTTGAAAACGTTCGTGAAGGGATCTTTTATGTGGCTAAAAAACTTTACGGGATCACTTTTACCGAGGTGCATGATGCCCCTGTCTATTGCAAAGATGTTACACTATATGCTTGCCACGATAAAGACGGTAGTTTGTTAGGTGTTGTGTATATGGATTTCCATCCCCGTGCAGGCAAGCGTGGCGGCGCCTGGTGCGGAAGCTATCGTTCACAATCCTATATGGACGGGAAAAGGGTGACTCCCGTAATGACCATTGTTATGAATTTTTCCTCACCTGCCGGCGATAGGCCTGCTTTGCTTACTGCGGATGAGGTTAGGACTTTTTTTCATGAATTCGGCCATAACCTTGCAGGACTTTTCAGGAATGTACGATACCAGGGTATTGGTAACGTTCCCCGTGATTTCGTTGAACTTCCTTCACAGATCAACGAACACTGGGCTTTTGAACCTGAAGTGCTGAAAGTTTACGCCAGGCATTATAAAACGGGAGAAGTCATCCCCAGGCAATTAATTGATAAAATAACCAGGAGCGGAAAATTCGGGGAAGGCTTTAAAACCACCGAATACCTCGCTGCTTCATTCCTCGACATGGATTATCATACTTCGCCTGAAGTCGCTAATACCGTTGACGTCCCAGAATTTGAGAAGGAAGCTATGAATACAATAGGGATTATCGAACAGATACCTCCCCGTTACAGGTCGACCTATTTCCAGCATTCCATGACTGGTGGTTACACTGCCGGGTATTACAGTTATATCTGGGCTGAAGTGCTGGATGCGGATGCATTCCAGGCTTTCAGGGAGAGAGGGAACATTTTCGACCAGGAAACAGCAACCCGTTTCAGGAAGGATATTCTTGAAAAAGGCGGTTCAGAGGATGCAATGGAGATGTACCGTGATTTCCGTGGAAGAGATCCTTCAATCAACCCTCTTTTGGAAGATCGCGGGCTGAAATAGACGCTTTACGTGATTTTTTTTCTTCTTTATCTTTTCTTTACATCCGTAATTTTGTATATTTGTTTGGGGTTTGTCAAACCTTTAATAAATTTTCGCTCTGTCATTCAATGCCTATGGAAAGTTTTTTATCTCAGGAAATTAAAATTCTGGCCATTGATGACAATCAGGATAACCTGATAACTCTACGGGCTGTAGTTTCAGATGCCATACCCCGGGCCAGGGTGATCACGGCCCAGGATGGTAGTTCAGGCATAAGCCTTGCACTTTCTGAGAATCCTGATGTAATCCTCCTTGATATTGTCATGCCGGTAGTCGACGGTTTGGAAGTTTGCAGGAAACTGAAGCAGGATGGCAGGATCAGCCATATTCCTGTGATCATGCTCACGGCCCTGAAAACTGACCGTCAGACCCGTGTAAAGGCCCTTGAGGCCGGTGCGGAATCTTTCCTGGCAAAGCCGCTTGACGAAGTCGAACTGATAGCCCAGGTAAAGGCGATGGCCAAAATCAAGGAATCGGCTGACTTGCAGCGTCTTGAAAAATCACGACTGGCTTCACTGGTATTAGAGCGAACTCTGGCTCTGGAAAAAGAGCTTAATGAGCGGAAGAAAACTGAGGCCGAACTGATCATCGCCAAAAACAAGGCTGAAGAAAGCGACCGACTGAAATCGGCTTTCCTGGCTAATATGTCCCATGAGATCAGGACCCCCATGAACGGTATCATAGGTTTTTCGGAATTACTGAAAGAAACCGATATTGAGCCCGATGAAAGGGATCGTTTTATAAGGATCATCAATGGTAATTGCCAGCAGTTACTTCATATAATCAACGACATTATCGATATTTCAAAAATTGAGGCAGGGCTTGTTGAAGTTGTTCCCGCTGACTTCTGCCTTAACGAGCTGATGGACTCCCTGGCTGAGAATTACCGGCAGAATGCTTCTTGTAAAGGCCTTCAGATTATCCTTCATAAAGACCCTCATTGCGTTGAATCAAGGATACATGCCGATCAGACCAAGTTAAGACAGATAATGGACAACCTGATTACCAATGCTATAAAATTCACAGATGCTGGCCGGGTTGAGTTTGGTTACAAGATCAGGGATGACCGCCTTGATATTTATGTGAAGGATACGGGAATAGGGATATCGGAAGAACACAGGAATATTATTTTTAACCGGTTCTGGCAGGTTGAAAGCGGTCTTGCCAGGAAATACGGAGGCAATGGACTGGGCCTTTCAATATCCAGGGCGTTTGTTAAAAAAATGGGAGGGGAAATTCTTGTTGAATCTACTCCCGGCCAGGGTTCATGTTTCAGTTTCAGTATTCCGTATGTTCAATCGTGCATCAAACCGTTATCCCAGGCTAAAACGTTGCCTGAGGTAACTGATTTTACCGGCAAAACGGTACTGATCGTTGAAGATGAACCTGATAATTTCGATCTTCTGAATATTATCCTGGGCAGGTTTCATCTGATTGTACTTCATGCCTGGGACGGAAATGAGGCCATGAGGATTTTTAATGAACATCCCGAAACCGAGCTGGTTTTGATGGATTTCAAGTTGCCTGATGTCCCGGGGCAGGAAATTACAAAACAGATGCTGCAACTTCGTCCTCAGCTGCCTGTGATCGCGACCACGGCATACGCGATGCACGGAGACAGGGAAATGGCCCTGGAAGCAGGTTGCGCGGGATATCTTGCCAAACCCATCCGGATGAATGAATTATTTCAGATAATGAAAAGTTTTCTCAATTGAATGCGCTTGCTGCAATAATTGATGTGATGAAGACGGCTCATGGCATGGATATTTCCATGTTTGACCAATCTTTCCTTTCCATGTCGGTTGAAAAGTTCTCGTCGGTTGAGAATGCAACGACGCCCGGAGAATATTCAGCTCTCATTGCAGCCGACAGGAAAAAAGCAAATGAACTTCTCGAGAGCCTGAATGTATGCTACAGTGAGTTCTTCAGAAACCCCATGACGTTTGCATTGCTCGAACAGATGATTCTGCCTGCAATAATTGAAAAAAAACAGCCAGGTTCCGGGATAAGGGTATGGTCATCGGCATGTGCTGCCGGGCAGGAGCCATACTCTATCTCCATATTGCTCGAGGACCTTATCTGCAGAAAAGAAAAAAATACAAGGTTCAGGGTTTTCGGGACCGATATTTCGGAAAAAGAGCTGGAAAAAGCGAGAAAAGGGATTTATAACTTTTCCGAAATTCAAAACCTTAGTATGGGGATTGTTAAAAAGTACTTTGATCAGGATGGCGACAATTATATCATTGCAGATAGTATAAAAAACCATCTTGACTTTTCATTCCATGATCTGCTGGATCAGAATGCCGGCAGTCCTGCATCGAGTATTTTCGGCGATTTTGACCTTGTGTGCTGCTGTAACCTGCTGTACTATTATAACCCCGGGATAAGGCAGCAGATAATAAACCGGCTTTACGATTCGCTTTCACCGGGGGGATTTCTGGTGACAGGAGAAGCTGAACGGGATATCCTTGCCAGGTATAAATTCAGGCCGGTGATTCCCACGGCCTGTGTATTTCAGAAAATCAGGTAATCGGTCTATTAAACTCCGGACATGAAGATACAAGACATTAAAATCGGGATTCTGATGAGGATCGGATTCGGGACGGTTCTTTTTTTAATCCTTCTGATCGGATCTGTTGCCTGGTACCAGGCTTCTTCGCTCTGGGAGAATACGGATGGAATATATCACCATCCGCTCAAGGTAAGAAGGCAGATCTATGTCCTGAATGCCGACATTTTACTTCTCGACAGGTACATCAATGATTATGCACTATCAAGCTCTGCCAGAGAAAGACCAGCACTGATCTCCACCATGGACCAGATGGAATCAAGCGCTTACAGGCAGCTGGACAGTCTTTCACTCTCATACCTTGGCCCTAAGAGCGATCTGACTGAGATATCCGATGAAATGAAAAAAATCAGGGAAGTCCGCCAGGAAGTCATCAGCCTTGTCAATGAAGGAAAAATCGCTGAAGCATTGAACATATTACGATACAATGGACCCGATGAAGCTCAGGTCGATGCTGTTCTTAAGGAGATCAACAATGTCAGCGTATTCGCGTTCAAACGGGCCGATAAATTCTTTGCAGATGCAGAACTACATAAGAAAAGCCTGGAGTTGTTCCTTTTACTCCTGATGGGCATCAGTTTCGCACTTTCCTTCCTGATCATGTTTACACTTATAAGGATGATCAAGTCACCCCTGGATGAGATGACCGGTGTTACCGAAGATTACAGGAAGGGCAATCTTGATGCCAGGATTGCTCATGTCTCTGGTAACGAATTGGGTAAACTTGCCTCATCATTTAATATTCTGGCCGGAACCATACAGGAGGAGATCAGGAACAATGAAATGGTGGGAAAGGTTGCTGATGTTATGCTGAAGGAGGAGGAGCTGCATGCGTTCTGCCATTCACTTATTGTGAGACTTCTCGAAGCAACAAATTCACAAATTGGGAGTGTCTACCTGCTGAATGAACAAAAAACCGCTTTTGAACTATTTGAATCCATTGGGCAGGATTCCGAAACGAGTTCGTCTTTTTCAGCTTTAAAATTCGAAGGGGAATTTGGGCTTGCCCTGACAAGCCGGCAGGTGCAGGTGATCAGGGATATTCCCATTGATACCCCGTTCCGGTTCAGAACAACATCAGGCGATTTCAGGCCCAGCGAAATTATTACCATACCCGTTTCCTCAGGGCATGAGGTCGTGGCAATGATCTCCCTGGCAAGTTTAAGCATCTATGCACCAATAGTTATACGCATGATTCATGATATTCATGTCATGCTTACGGCCCGCTTCAACGGGGTGCTGGCTCATCAGAAGATCCTCGAATTTTCGGAGAAACTTGAATCCCAGAACCGCGAACTGGATGAAAGGGCTAAGGAATTATCCATACAAAGCCAGGAATTGAGCGAGCAGAACCTTGAGCTGGAGATGCAGAAAGGCCAGCTTGATGAAGCCAGCAGGCTTAAAAGCACGTTCCTCTCTAACATGAGCCACGAACTCAGGACTCCTCTGAACTCGGTCATAGCGCTTTCGGGGGTACTGAGCCGCAGGCTTAATGGCATCATTCCCCACGATGAATACAGTTATATAGAGATTATCGAAAGGAACGGAAGAAATCTCCTGGCCCTCATAAACGATGTTCTGGATATTTCAAGGATCGAAGCCGGGCATGAGGAGATTATAGTTGCAAACTTCAATATATTTGATCTTGCGGATGAGATAGCCGCAATGCTCAGGCCGCAGGCCGAAGGCAAGAATATATCGATTGAGAACCTGGCAGGCCATGATCTTCCTGAAATCAGGTCAGATTACGTAAAATGCCGTCATATCTTACAGAACCTTGTCTCCAACGCCGTCAAATTTACCGAGCAGGGACAAGTTGTAATAAAAGCGGAGCAGGTCGAAAATGAAATGATAATCACCGTGACCGACACAGGGATCGGCATTCCTGCTGAGGAACTGCCTTTTATTTTTGACGAGTTCCGGCAGGTTGACGGAAGTTCATCGAAGAAATTCGGGGGAACCGGGCTCGGGCTGGCAATTGCGAAAAAGTATGCAACGCTTTTGAATGGGGAGATAAGGGTTGAAAGCAAGCAGGGTGTTGGTTCCAACTTCACATTGATACTGCCTTTGAAACTTAATCCCAATAAAACATCGAATTTTACTGAGGATACACCGATTTATAGCAGGGTTCCCCAACCTTCAGAATTTCATGCTTCTGTCTCCGGTACAGGGAAAACAATTCTTCTTTTTGAAGACAGTGAACCTGCGATTATCCAGATCACCGATATCCTCACGGAACAGTCTTATACTGTGCAGGTTGCAAGCAACGGGAACGAAGCTGTTGAGCAGATCAAACTTTTCCATCCCGATGCTGTGATCCTTGACCTGATGATGCCCGGTGTGGACGGCTTCCAGGTCCTTAAAATGATACGTGAAACTCCTGAAACTTCAATGGTCCCCGTACTGATACTCACGGCAAAGCATATCACAAAGGAAGAGCTGAGCTTCCTTAAAGGCAATAATATCTACCAGATTATACAGAAAGGGGATGTGGGAAAGATAGAACTTCTTGCTGCTGTGGATAATATGGTTCATCCAAAACCCGGAATAGTAAGTAAGGATATGCCCGGTCATCGGATTACTGAACGCAAAGGCAAACCCCTTATCCTGGTGGTCGAAGACAATCCTGACAATATGAAAACTGTGAAGGCTATTCTGAGCCAGGATTACATTGTACTTGAAGCATGTGATGGTTTGGAAGGTGTTAAACAGACCATGGCCCATAACCCTGACCTCATCCTGATGGATATGTCGCTTCCAGTCATGGATGGCTTTGAAGCCTTTGATGCAATACGGAAGTCGGAAGAGCACAAACACATACCGATCGTGGCCTTAACCGCAAGCGCAATGAAAGGAAGCCGTGAGGATATCCTCCGTTACGGATTCGACGATTATATCTCGAAACCCATCGAAGAACCTATGTTCTGGAGGGTATTAAAATATTACCTGGGAGAGCAGCAGGGATCATAATACACTGTTTGGAAGAGCATTTAACATGACTTCCAAAGGATGAATCGCTAATCCTTGTTTGCAAGAGCATTGAACAGGACTTCCAAAGGATGGATGGCTTTTCTTCCTGTGCCGTCTTTTATCTGGTGCCTGCAGCTTGTACCTGGTGCAGCAATAATGACTTCGGATGAGGTTTTCCGTATTGCGGGAAACAGTACCAGTTCTCCGACTTTCATAGCCACCTGGTAATGCTCTTTTTCATAACCAAAGGCGCCCGCCATTCCGCAGCAGCCCGACTTTATTTCTTCAACAGAATAATTTGCGGGCAGCGAGAGCATTTTTCGTGTTGTTTCTGTTGATGCAAGAGCTTTCTGATGGCAATGTCCGTGAAGTTTTATGGTTAAGGGTTCTGCAGTGAATTGCTGGGGTGTTATCCTCCCTGCCGAAACTTCCCTCATGATAAACTCATCGTACATCAGGCAGTGTGCCGAAAGGTTTATTGCCTGCTCCTTTAATCTATCCCGGGAAATTCCCTTGAGTTTGCTGCAGGGCCCTGGTCCGGGGCTTGCCCCGTGGGTGATATCGTTATTCCCATGTCCTGCAAGGTCGGGATATTCATCCCTGAAACCCAGGATTGCCGATGGTTCGATCCCAACCAACGGAACTTCGGCTGACACAAGGTCTGAGAAAGTCCTGATGTTATTCGTTGCTATGGACTTTGCTTTGCGAACCAGGCCCTTTGAAAGAAAAGTCCGCCCGCTGAGGTCGTGAGGTACAGTCAGTATCTCGTACCCCAGGCGGTTGAATAGCTTAACTGTTTTAATACCGGTCTCAGCATCATTATAATTGGTGAATTCATCAATAAACAAATAAAAACTGCCTTTTTTATCCTGAAGCGAGCGGTTGAGCCCTGGGAGGTTCTTACCCAGCCAGCGTCTTAAGGTGGTTTTATATAAAAGAGGGATACTACGCTCAGGTGCAAAACCCAGTAATTTCTTTGAGATTCCCGAAAGGACCTTATTCTTCTGGAAAAAGTTAAATATTAGCGGGGCGATGCTCCCGATTTGGTTAATGCTGCTGATATAAGCTATAAGTCTTGACCGCATGGGAACTCCGTTCGCATTATAATAATGCTGCAGGAACTCCGCTTTCAGTTTGGCTATGTCTACATTTGAAGGGCATTCGCTCTTGCAGGCTTTGCAGCTGAGACAAAGGTCCATCACTTCGTAGATCTCACGATGGTCGAATGGATTGGTTTTGGTTGAACTGGTGATGAATTCCCTCAGGATATTCGCCCTGGCCCTGGTGGTTGTGTTTTCATCGCCCATTACCATGTACGAGGGGCACATCCATTTCCCTGTCACCACGTTGTTCCTGCAGTCGGCCGAACCATTGCATTGCTCCGCAGCCCTTAGTATCCCGTGGCTGGAACTGAAATCAAACAAGGTCTCGATTTCCCTTGCTTTAACCCCGGGTTCATACCTGAGGCTGGTATTCATTTTCGGAGTATCGACGATCTTATTCGGGTTGAAAATGTTCCCAGGATCCCAGCATTTCTTGATCTCCCTGAGAAGGCTGTAGTTATGCTCACCAATCATCAGGGGTATAAATTCCCCCCTGAGCCTTCCGTCCCCGTGTTCACCACTGAGAGACCCCCTGTATTTCTTGACGATCCTGGCTGTTTCAAGCGCTACAGTATGAAAGAGTTCAACGTCCGCCGGATCTTTAAGGTTCAGAACCGGCCTTAGATGTAATTCTCCTGATCCCACATGGGCATAATAAACGCAATTCAGTCCGTGTTCTTTAAGCATGGCATCAAAATCCCTGATATAAGCAGGAAGGGCAGCCGGATTCACTGCTGTATCCTCTGTAACAGGGACAGGCTTCCTGTCGCCGGGATAGTTGGAAAGCACTCCCAGACCGGCCTTACGTAGGTCCCAGACCCTTTTAAGTTCAGGAGGGAACACCAAAGGGAAATGGTAACCCAGTCCTGCCAAACGCATCTCGGCTTCCATTTTTAAGCAAAGTCCGGTGATCTCTTCCTTTGTATCCCTTGCAAATTCAACAATGAGTATGGCCCCCGGATCTCCTTCAATAAAAAAACGGTTCTGCCTCTGGGTTATATTGTCCTTTGTGCAGTCCATGATTGCTTTGTCCATCAGCTCCACCGAACCCGGGTTGTACTTCAGTGCGATAAGATTGGCGTCAAGGGCTTCTGCGACGTTATGGCAGTGAACACAAACCAGGGCCTTCTGTTTGGGTGGAAGTGGGACCAGGTTCAGCCTGATCTCGGTCATGAACATGAGGGTGCCCTCGGAGCCGGCGATGAGTTTGCAGAAGTTAAATGGCGAAATGGCGAAATGGTGAATTGGCGAAATTTGACCATCGTGCCCATTACGATCAGTCTCAGCCATGAGCCATGAGCCATGAGTCATGGGTGGGTCACCATGCTCTTCTTCACTAACTTTGAAAGGTTCCGTTTTGAGCAGCAGGTCAATTGCATAACCTGTATTACGCCGGTGAATTGCTGGGTCGGGGTATTCGCGCCTTATCTCCTCCTGGTTTGAAGGATCGGAAAGCATGTCGCGGATCTGACTGTATATCTTGTTCTCGAGGCTGTCGCCTTTACATTTTAAATTGAATTCTTCCACACCCAGGTTTGTGAATTCGACTTCAGAACCATCGCTCAAAAAGCCTTTGACCGACAGAACGTGGTCGCGGGTGCTGCCGTATAAAATGGAATGGGCGCCGCAGGAATTGTTTCCTACCATTCCTCCAATCATACAGCGGCTGGAAGTAGATGTTTCCGGACCGAAAAAGAGACCATAGGGCTCAACGACCTTATTCAGCTCGTCGGGGATCACTCCCGGTTGAACCCTCACCCAGCGTTCGCCGGCATTGATCTCAAGAATGGAAGTCATATATTTTGAAACATCCACAACCAGTCCTGATCCGACAACCTGGCCGGCAAGGGAAGTGCCGGCAGTTCGTGGGATCAGGGGAATGCCGTTCCTGCCGGCGAAAAGAATGAGCTTCCGCAGGTCTTCATTGTTCCGGGGCCTGACTACCCCGGCTGGAACTTCCCTGAACGCCGAAGCGTCGGTTGCATACATCAGCTTCCATGCATCATCGGTAAAGACTTCTCCTTCGATCAGAAGCCGCAGTTCTTCGAGTTTTGAGGGTGTCAGGATCATTGCATCCGTTTTAAGAGGTCAAAATATGCAGTATTCTGTTTCAATATTTCAAACTCAGGCTGTGACTGTGCCCTGGCTTTACTCCTGAAACCATTGTCATAAGCTTTCTTCAGGTTTTCGATCGCATGAACGGTATCGTTTTGCCGTGCCGAAAGTATGGCCATCATATAATAAGGTTCAGGGTTTTCGGGTTCCACCATGTTATATATTGTGATCACCTGCCTGGTCTGTTCAGGATGAACCTGGGCCAGCAGGGCATTGGCATTGGAATAGCAGAACAGGCCGAGGAATGCCAGCAAACGGTGGTTCATCAGTGTATCCCCGGGGGTTAAACCCGGCTTGCGGTTGTCCCTGTATTTACCGAGCCTGTACTTCCACCACTTAAGATCCTTGCTGTATAAGGCATCCATGAGCATCTGCTGTTCTTTCTGTTCCTTCTCAAGAACATCATTGAACTGTTTAAGTGCCAGGCGGTAATCAGGAGAGGCTTCCAGCGATGCGAGCAGTGCTCTCAGGGGAGACACATCGGCAAGACCTTCCAGGCAGCTGATCCTGAAAGCCAGGTTTTGCCTTGCGAAAAGCATGCGCTTTTGTTTGACCAGTGAGTCGTAATCCGCAGTCATTGAAGCAGAAAATAATACTATAGTACTGTCAGTTTTTTTAATCCTGCCGTCCTTTACCAGATTGAAGCTATGCCAGGCCCATGCTTTTTCTATCTCTTTCTTCCCGGGCCAGCCGTGGATCCCGTCGAATTCGAGAATGAAATGCCTGAAATTCATCTGGCCCAGGGACTTGTCAAGCGCAACCATTTCACTCAGGTTAAAATCACCCAGCCCCACAATTCCGAAATAATCAAACTTGTAATTCGGTGGCTGTAAACCTGATGGCATGCCGGCGCCGCAGCCGATCACACCTCTCACATAAGGCCTGTACATGGCAGCGGCAGTGGCAACCCTTGAACCACCAGAGAATCCCATTACGTAAACGGCCAAAGTATCGATCGGTAAAAAGTTTCCTGCCTCATCGAACATGGCTTGCACAACAGCTTCGCTTTCCGATGCGGATTGCAGGTTCCTTGAATCATTCGATCCGAGTATGATAAATCCGTATTTTTCGGCAAGGCTGCTGTATAACTTCACTGGCAAACTGCCGTCACCATGGGGGTCAAACGCAATTATGACCGGGTAACGCCTTTGCTTTCCGCTGTTGCTGAAACGGTTGCTGCATCCCGACGGGAGGTAAAGCGCATAGGTGAACAGGGTGTTTGATTTGCAGCTGATGTGTTCATGCACTTTCCCTGCCTGGGGAAGAATTACCTCTGCTGCCTTTTTACTGCTGCCCGATGAACATGCCAGGAACGGCAGCAGCATGGCAGGAATAAGAACCGGCAACAGCCTGGAAAGGATTAGTGAGGACTGGATTTTTACTGTCATAGTGTTTGGCTTACTTGTTATAATAGTCCGTCGACTGGAATATCTTATCTGCAGACTTTGCGATAAACCCGTTGTATAAACTTCCATCCTCTCCGGGATATCGTTTCGCAAATTCATAATAGCACCCGGGAACCTCGTATATCCCTTCGCTGAACTCAGTTTTCACCATCCCGGCCCTGATGCTCGATTGCTCAAGCAATTCCCCGTGACTTCCCTGGATCTCGCCACCTGCGTCGTTCATGGCAAACCCATGATGCTTCAGGAAAGTATTGACTTTTTCCACGGTATCGTATTTCTTCAGGTAATTCACGCTGACAGTGAAATGGTTGGCGCAAAAACCATTCACATACAGCCAGGCGGCATATTCCGATTCCTTCCTGAGCTTCTCAAATATCCTGAAAGAGGGGAGGCCTGTTAAATTCCCTGAATAGATGAGTTCCCCGGAAGCCAGTTTATCCTCAGGAATATTGCAAACCCAGTCGTTGGCCACAGTTTGCAGGTAAGCGCTGAAATGGGATGTGATTAGCTGGCTTATGAAAACCCTTGGTGCAAGCACATCATCTTTATGCTCAAAATGGCTGGCAAAAAGTTTCTTTTCGGTGAAGCTGTAATCCCCTTTATGCACGTAGCCGCTGCTGAGGAATGGTTTTGAAAGTACTTCTATACTGATCTGCGGATGATCGAAAGTGCGGAAAGCGATATGGTCGTTTATTATAGTTTCGCCTTCGGTGGATAGCAGATCGTGAACTTTTTTCACTGTGGGATTTTGCGAAGTATACACATCCCAGAGCTTTTTAAAAATTTCAGGATATTTCATCTGTTTGAAATCGGTTACTTGATCAAAAAAACGGATAACTCTTTTTTGATTGACGATCGGACGATTTACGGTTTCAGATTAAATTGTTGATTTACGATTTATGGGTTTAATATTTTATTCGTCAATCATCAATCGTAAAATTCAATCGTACATCGTACAACGTTCAATCGTAAATCCCTAAAACATTCCTGTCAAAAACTCTTCCATTGTAAGGTTTGTAAAGTAGTCGCCCAGGTTAAATCTTTCCAAGGCCTTAAGAATGGCCGATTCTTCGTGTGAAACGCCTCTAAGGGCCTCTTCTATTTCCTCTGTGTCGAATTTGGAAAAATAATCCCCGAAAATCTTAATGTGGATGATGCTGCCGTTTTTCACATCCAGGTCAAATTCAATGGTGCCGCTCTTTTCAGTCCTTAGTATCCTTTTAAAGTTGTAGTTTGGTGAATATCCGAAGTTCCATTCCCAGGTGTTGTATTTTGTTCTTGTTAGCTCATTTATTTTCCTGTGATCTTCTTCGGTCAGGTCGTATGGTCTTGCATCGGGATACATTGAAATGATGTGATCGATGATCAGGTCGGCGAATTTCATTACATCCATGGTCTCTTTAAGGTGTTCACTGATGTTCGTGACCCTGCTCCTGACCGACTTCACCGCCTTGTCCTGGAATTTCAGGGGATCAACATTCAATGCCTGGCTCAGATCGGCCATTTCGGATGAAAACAATAGCGTGCCATGGTGAAGCACCCTGTTTTTCCAGATATGCTCGGCATTACCCGAAAACTTCTTCCCACCGATGGTAAGATCGTTCCTCCCTTCAAACCTGGCATCGATCCCGAGTTTAAGCATCACATCGAGGATGGGCTGGGTGAACTTCCTGAAATCAACCAGCAGGTCCGGTTGTCCCGTCTGTATAAAGGTGAAGTTGATGTTCCCCAGGTCATGAAACACGGCTCCCCCGCCAGAAAGCCTTCTGACAACCGGAATATTGTTCTTTTTCACGTAGTCCACATTGATCTCGGCGAGGGTATTCTGATGTTTCCCTACGATAATTGCAGGTGCATTTCTCCATAGCATGAACGAATCCTCAGCGATCTCTTTCATCACATATTCCTCGGTTGCAAGATTAAAGTAGGGATCAGTGTTGTGACGTTTGATGATGAGCATAGAACGGATTTTTAAGCAAAAATAATGGTTTCCTGTAAAATTGCCGGGTTTTATTAACAGTTGACTTGCAATGAAAAAATATCTATATAATTTTACCGGATATCCAGGTCAAGCTATGGTACGCACGGTTTCTTTTTACGGGATCCTCTTGCTGATCCTCTGTTTTATGTTCAATGGAATACTTCCTGCTCAGGAAAAAGTTAAATTCGGAAAGATCGATATTGAAGATATGCGAATGACACGCTGCCCGTTTGATTCGGCTGCAGATGCGATGATTCTTTGCGATATCGGGAGTTCAAGATATGAATATAATGACAATAAAGGGTTCGAACTCATTTTTGAGCGACTGATCAGGGTCAAGTTTTTCAGCAAACAGGTATTATCCAGGGCCAATTTTGAAATTGAATATTGGTATTCAGGCAATGATTGTGAAAAAGTCGAATCCCTGAAAGGAAAAACCTACAACCTCGTTGCAGGGGGAATAGAAGAGACCAAACTCGGTGATGAATCCATCTTTGATGAAATCCAGGATATTCATACAAAAGTGAAAAAGATAAGTTTTCCTGCTGTAAAGGAAGGTTCTGTGTGGGAGCTGAAATATACCATCAGGTCTCCTTTCATAGGTAATATACGGGATTGGAATTTCCAGAAGGAACTACCGATCAGGTGGAGCGAATATGAAGTCAACATCCCGGAATATTTCCGTTTTGGGAGGCAGGCAACCGGATATTATCCCTTTGTAATTAATAAAAAAGAAAGCCATCCGGAGTCGGTTAGTTTTCAGGAGATGACGTATTCCGGGAATACTCAACAGGGAGTTAATCTTCATGCGACTCCCTCGCACTCCAGCGTCGATTACATGGTTTATTCCGAGAAATATGCAACACAGAATGTGCCTGGCATGAAGGAAGAACCCTTTGCCAGAACGGTTGATAATTATGCGACAAAGATCCGGTACGAACTGCAGTCATATAAGTTCCCCGGTGGAGCTATACACGAACGTACATCCAGTTGGGAAGTCATAGTTCGGGACCTTGATGAGGATGATGATTTTGGGAAACAGATCAGCAAAAGCGGCTTAGTTAAACATGTTGTTGAAGAAATAAGCAAACAGGACCAAACACCCTTTGAGAAAATGGTCGCTGCTCATACCTATATAAAATCGCATTTTAAATGGAACGGGAACAATTCCTTATATCCCGTTGAGAATCTGAAAAAATCATTTAATGATCATGCAGGAAATTCAGCCGATCTGAACCTCTCGCTAATCCTGCTGCTGCGTGAGCTTGACCTGGATGCAGTGCCGGTGGCACTGAGCACGTTGAATCATGGCTTTCTTCTTGAATCGCAACCGACTTTAAGAGGGCTTGATTATGTGCTGGCACTTGTAAAAATTGACTCGGTTGAGTATTTGCTCGATGCGACCAGCCCCGGCCAGCCTTATAGTTACATCCCCAGTCGTTGTCTTAACGGAAGCGGGCTTGTCATTTCCCAGGGACCGGTACGATGGGTAAAACTGTTGAATAGTGAAAAAAACAGTGATTTATTGTTTGCTGATTATATTATAGATTCAACCGGTTCAATTAAGGGGAATCTCAAGGTCTCAAAATCAGGCTATCTGGCGATACAGGACAGGGATGACTACAAGAGCAGCGGCAATGAAGCATTTACCAAAAAATTGAAGGAGAACCAGAAACTCTGGGATGTGGGGGAAATCAGGTTCGAGAATATGGATAACCCTGACCAGAAATTTAATATAATTTATTCAATGAGTTCCTCTGAAATTTGCCAGTTAAACGGTGATATGATTTACCTGAATGTTTTAACCGGACAAGGACAGAATTCCAACCCGTTCAATCCTGAAAAGAGAATGTATCCCGTTGATTTTAACTGTCCCTACAGGGACTCCTATGTTTATAATTACCAGATTCCGCCGGGATATAAGGTTGAATCTTTGCCCGAAACTGTGAAATTTTCCCTTCCCGACCAGTCCGCCTCTTTCAAATTTATTGTTAGTGCAAAGGAGGATAAAGTGATGGTAAGCAGCATATTGAATATTTCGAAAACAATCTTTATCACCTCCGAGTACGAAAATCTCAGGGAATTCTTTGCCCGTATCGTTGCAAAACATGCCCAGCAGATCGTTCTGAAAAAACTCTGACCTATGCGTTTGATTCCTGGCCTTGTGGCGTTCCTGTTTTCAGTTTTGCCCTGCCACGCGGGAACAATTAAGTATCCGGTTTCGGATATCCCGCCGGCAATGCTTACTGATGCCGATTATATTGTGCGGCTTTCGGAGGTAGAGATAGAGTATAAATCGCTGAATCATGACATTTTAAGCGAGCACATTGTCCTGACGATTTTAAAGGAAAGCGCTTCGGAGAATGCTATCCTTGAGGAGTACTACGATAATGATAATACCATAAAGTCAATTTCGGGATACATGTATGATTTCGAAGGGAAACTGATCAGGGAATTCAAGTCAGCAGACATTTATGATTACAGTGCCGTGGAGGGAGGAACATTATATTCTGACGACAGGGTAAAGGTCATCAAACCTGTATCAGCCGGGTACCCTTTTACCGTGGAATATTATATCGAGCATTCCTTTAAAAGAATACTTGGATATCCAGGTTGGAAACCGAGGAGTGATTTCAGGGAAAGCATTCAATCTGCTAAACTGACCATCAAAGCATCCGAAGGCCTCTTCCCGAGAATAAAGACCTTGCGATTGCCCGCGAATACTATCATTACCGGTGAGGGTACCAATGAAGAATCCTGGGAGTTAAAGAACCTGGAAGCCATGGATACCGAACCTTTATGCCCCGATATCCTTGACATTTCACCGCTTATCCTTATCGCACCTTCAAAATACATTGTGAAGGGATACGAGGGCGATTTTACGACCTGGATAGGGTATGGTCAATGGATGTTGTCACTTTATGATGGCCGGGACACATTGGACCTGAAATATACTGATTCTGTCCGGAACTCAGTGGATGAGGAAAAGGATACGGTATTGAAAATTAAAAAAGTATACCAGTACATGCAAAAAACATGCCGCTATGTAGCTGTTAATGTGGGAATAGGAGGTTGGCAGCCGGAATATGCCAACAATGTTGCACGCCTCGGATACGGTGACTGTAAAGGGCTTGTCAACCTGATGAAAGCTATGTTGAAAAGATTTGGGATCAAGTCAATATGTGCACTCGTTTCAGCAGGTCCCGATGCCGGTGCGATCATCTCTGATTTTCCATCCAACCAGTTCAATCATGTCATTCTTGCAGTTCCATTACACAATGATACGATCTGGCTTGAATGTACCAATCCTGAACAAAAATTCGGATATTTGGGTAGTTTTACATGCAGCCGTAAATCTTTGTTCCTGACGAGTGGTGGCGGGGTTTTAGTACGTACACCTTCCTATCCGAAAGAGATCAATACGCTGAAATCAGATATCAGGCTAAGCATGGATGCCCTTGGTAATGCTGATGTTATCAGAACATCTGTTTACCGGGGGCTGCAGTTTGAGGATGTTGAGCCGTTACTGGCATTGAACCCCGAACATCTCAGGGAAAAAGCAAAAGAAATCTATGACATCCCGGGATTGGTATTGAATTCAATCCAGCTAAGCTCATCCTCTGATTTTATTCCGGAAGCATGCGAAATCCTGAATGTCAAGGTCAGGAATTATGCTTCAAATAGCGGGATCAGGATGTTCATCCCCCTGAATCGCTTCATTGATGAACCTGAAATGGTAAAAAAGGATACTGCCCGCAGGAATGAACTTTGCCTCAGCTATCCGTATATTGATTATGATACTATTTCAATTCATATTCCCGATGGATATGTGGTGGAATCACTTCCGCAGTCATGTAATATTAAAAACCAGTTCGGCCATTTGGTTTCTGAAATGAAAACCGAAGGGGCAACTCTGAAACTTTACAGGAAACTCGAGATGGAAAATGGGATCTACCCTGCATCTTCGTTCAATGATTTTGTGGCATTCCTGCAGCAGGTCTACCGGCAGGATAAAGCAAAAGTGGTTTTAAAGCATTGAAATAAAGTCCGTCAGGAAAATTACTTTTATCTTTGCTGTCTTAAATCCCCTGGTTATTGGATTATCTGGTTTACCTGTTGTTCAGGGCATTTACTGCTCTCTTTCGCCTGATGCCGTTCGGGCTGGCATATTTCTTTTCCGATGTTGCATATGTCATTGCTTACCATCTTGCAGGATACCGGAAAACTGTTGTCTTTACCAATCTGAGGAATTCATTTCCGGGCAAATCTGAGGCTGAATATCAAAAAATAGCTAAAGGATTTTACCATCACCTGGGCGACATGCTGGTCGAAAGCCTGAAATCCTTTACCATGACCGAAGCTCAGATCGTTAAACGCTATAAATATGTGAGGAAGGAGGAGATGAACCAGTGTTACCGTGAAGGCAGGGGGACTATTTGCGTGGCTGGCCATTATGGCAACTGGGAATGGGGAGGAATTGCCAGCGGCACTCAGCTGTTTCACAAACCTGTTGGATTTTACAAGCCCTTATCAAATAAATATATTGATGCCTTTATGCAAAGGACAAGGGTTCAGGGGAGATCGGTTTTGGTTTCAATTACCGATACGAGGGCAGTTTTCGCGACTGACTGGGGTGAGCCTGCCGTTTTTTATATGATAGCCGACCAGAGTCCTACCACCCACAGGCTTGCCCATTGGGTAACTTTTCTTAACCAGGAAACAGCTGTGCTGCATGGACCTGAAAAATATGCCAGGGTGCTTAACCTCCCTGTATTCTATGCCTGGATCAAACCCGTGAAAAGAGGATATTACACTGTTGATTTCATACCCTTAAGTATGCAGCCCGGGTCCACGAAAACCGGCGAGATATCGGCATTGTTCATGAAAATGCTCGAAGACCAGATCAAAGAAGATCCGCAGTATTACCTCTGGTCACACCGGCGCTGGAAGATACAAAAACCAACGAAGTGATTTACGATTGGACGAGTTACGATGTACGATTGAATTTTTAAATTGTTGATTTACGATTTTAATAATGTAATCGTAACTCTTAAATCAATTAATTCAATCTGGAATCGTAAATCGTTCAATCGTAACTTTCAGGAACTCGTCCAATCGTATTTCCTACAATAGTCCCCCGTTCTTATATATCGCCATCTGCGCATCGTAAAATTTATCCACGACCGAAGCCTTGCTATTACTGAGGTTTACAATCTCTCCCGATTCAAAATTGACCCGGATGCTGTCACCGTCTTTTAAATCAAGAACGGCAAGGGTTTCAGGCCGGTAGGTAAGTATCGGCATTGCCGCGTTGATGGCATTGCGCTCATAAATAGCCCCGTATGATTCGGCCAGTATGCAGCTGATTCCAAGCGACAGGAAACAATCCACTGCCTGCTGTCTTGAGCTTCCGGCCCCGAAGTTCTTCCCGCACATCACGATATCACCTGGTTTGGCTTTCTTCGCAAAATCCTCGTAACCTTTAAGATTGTCGAAGCTGTACTGCCCCATCTCTTTGATGTCGGTAATGGTAAGGTATCGGTTGTGAAAGATCATGTCGGTGTCGATATTGTCTTTGCTGATGATCCATACCTTTCCTTCCGCTATAACAGGCTTTTCGGTTTTTATTTTTGTTTTGACTGTGGATTTCAGCACGGCGGTATTCAGGAATTCTGCCGGTTTGGCAGGCAACTGGTCAGGCGTGGTGATGAAACCGGCTACGGCGCTTGCAGCCACTACGGCCGGTGATGCCAGGTAAACAAATCCTTTTCCCTGCTTCCCTTCAAAGTTGCGGTTCCCGGTGCTGATGGTCACTTCACCCGGACCGTTCTGCCCGACCTGGCCTGCGGCACAACCTGCACAGCCTGCATTAGAGACCATTGCCCCCGAATCCTTGAATGTTTTAATAAGTCCTTCGTCAAGTGCCTGGTTCCAGATTGAATCTGTTGCCGGTACGATCTTAAGAACTACTCCCGGTGCAATTTTCTTGCCTTTCAAAACGGATGCCGCAGCCCTCAGGTCTTCTATGCGGCCGTTGGTACAGCTGCCGATAAAGCCCGAATCGATCTTTAGGTTGCGTACATTGTCAACAGCAGTATCATCTTCGGGATGGCCGGGCCTGGCTACCATAGGGACAAATTCCGACAGGTCAATGTCGAATGTCTTTTCATATACAGCGCCGGTATCTGCGGTAACCATTGGATAATCATTCCCCGTTAGCTTCTTTAATTCATCAATGACTCCCTTGCTTGTGGGGAAAATGACCAGGATGGTTCCCATCTCGGTACCCATTGAGGAAATGGTGATCCTTTCGGCCAAAGTGAATTTTTCGGTTTCTGCACCATAGATCTCCACAGAATAGCCAAGGAGCTTGTTTGCCCCGAAAATACTCAGGAGGTTGAGAACAACGTCTTTGGCCGAAACGTTAGCAGGCCGGGCCCCGTTGAGGTTGATCCTAACAGAAGCAGGAACTTTGAACCAAACCGCTCCTTTTGCCCATGCTGCTGCAATGTCCTGGTCACCCATTCCTTGTCCGAACGAAGCAATGGCTCCCATGATATTTGCATGTGAATCGGTTGAGACGAAAGTGCTGCCCGGCCAGGCAAGGCCGTTGTCGATGGCAAGGTGCGTACCCACACCGGAATCCACATCATAAATACGTATTCCTTTCTCCCTTGCATACTGCCTGCAGTAATGCTGGTTCTGTGCATATTTCTGGTCCGATCCTCCCGGGTTGCAGTCGAAAGTGAAAATGGTTTTGGAAGCGTCGGCAATATTCAACCCGTTATCGAGTAAATTCTTTACCACATTTGCCCCGCCGAAGTCACGAGCTGCGCGGGTATCAATAAACACGTCCACTATGTCGCCCGGTTTGACGGGGTTTCCGCCGGAGTGAGCGCTAATGATCTTTTCTATGATGGTCATATCATTTAATTTAATTGCGATATGGCGATATGTCGATATGGCGATACAAAGGATGCTGTTCCCTTTCGACGTATCGTGATATCGTCATAACGAAATATCTTATTTATTTAAGTCTTTCACGAAAGGGTTCAAACGTCATAAAATCCGCATGGTGCACGATATATGCTTCTACCGTTCGTTTTACCATATCTCCTTCACCGGCGTGGGTGGCTATTATATGGCAAACAGCGGCAGGTACGTCGCACTGCTCGGCCAGGGATACCCCCGAAAAGGGATGTCTCAGGTACTTCCCGTACATGCCCTGAATCGATTTTCCATCCTTCATCTCATATTCGAGCAGCTTTCCGACGTCGGCAAGAATGGCACCGGCAATCAGCACATCCATATTCACAGGCAGATCATCCTTGAAAAATTCATTCATCTTGTTACCGGCGTCGCGTGCAACATGCACAACGCAGCGTTTATGAGCCATGAACGAGACTTTCAGATAAGGACCTGCAAGCAGGGTGAAAGGGATCCTGTTCAGGTCATCGGGGGTGAGAACGCTTTTCTCTAAAGCCAGTTCCCAGGTCGCGGCCGTTTTTTCACGCAGGTCCAAGTCGCTTATCCATTGCAGTTCGGGCCAAAGGTCATTAACTCTATCAGTCATACAGAATATTTTAAATGCGAAAAGCGAGAACCGAAAAGCGAAATTTTATTTTCGCCTTTCGCCTTTCGCCATTTCGCTTTTTGTTTCACAAATACTTTAGCTTAATTTAGCGATGATTGCATCAGCCATCTCTGGTGTCGAGGCTGCTCCCTTGCCGAAAACATCAGGTTTTCCGGGGAGTTTCATCATATCGTAGGTCATTACCTTTCCTTCTTCAACCACTTCTGCAATGGCTTTTGATATTTTTGAGGCAATTGCGTTTTCGCCGATATGCTCGAGCATCATACAGGCGCTCATGATCATGGCTATGGGGTTAACAATCGAGGGATTGTATTCTGCATATTTAGGGGCGGAACCATGAGTGGGTTCGAAAACCGCGATTTCGGGGCCGATGTTGGCGCTGCAGGCAAACCCAAGCCCCCCGATCAGACCTGCAAAACCATCGGAAATGATATCGCCGAACATGTTGCTTGCAACCACCACATGGTAGGTTTCAGGATTCTTGGTCAGCCACATCATCTGTGCGTCAATATTGGTATCCTGCACTTTGATTCCGGGATATCCGGTTTTGGACATTTCCTGGGCAACTTTAAGTACCATGCCCGAAGTTTCACGGATCACGTTAGGTTTTTCGCAAACCGTCACAGTGTCAAAACCCCTGTACTTTGCATACTCGAAAGCGGCTTTTACAATTCGGGTGGTGTATTTTTTTGTTAAAATTCGTGTAGATACCGCCAGTTCAGGCCTGGGGCACCATTCGAAGTTTTCCCTGAACTTTTTATGGGTCATCAGGGCCTCATACACCTGGTCGGGAGGATTGGTCCATTCAACACCCCCGTATAGCCCTTCGGTGTTCTGCCTGAAGATCATAGTGTCAACGACAGGTTCCTCGATCACGCCTCCAAAACCACGGCGAATAAAATTCAGGGGATTGCCTTTGAAGGTTTTACAAGGGCGCATGCAGATATCGAGATCGTATTTCTGGCGCATGCTGACGATGGGGCTGTAGTAAACATAGCCTTTGCTTTTCAGCTCAGGTGATATTTCAGCTTCAGCTTTGTCCTTGGGCTTGGAAGTAATAGCGCCAAACAGGCCGATCTTATGCTGTTCGAGGAGTTTCTGAGTACGGGCAGGAAAGGGATCGCCTTCCTTGCACCAGAATTCCCATCCGATGTCACCATGAACATATTCAGCTTCAAATCCGGCAGCATCCAAAACGCGGATGGCCTCATCCAACACTACTTTTCCTATGCCGTCACCGGGCATGGCTACGATTGTTCTTTTTGCCATAAGAGTATGATTTGGTTTATATTAGGGTGTGTTAACCGATTCACAAAAGTACAAATTTTTCATAATTATAATAAAGAAAATCCATCAACATTTGCAGTAGGAAGCGGTTTTCAGATAATGCTTGCAGGATCAGATCCCGGGGACAAGGGCATGTGCGAGCATGAAACAGAGGGCCGAAACGATAGCGGCCGCAGGTATTGTCAAAATCCAGGCTAAAACAATATTCATTGCAATTTTCCAATTGATCCCTGTCAGATTTGTGACTGCGCCCACTCCTATAATGGAACCAGCGATGGTATGAGTGGTTGAAATCGGAATTCCAAGACTGGTTGCCAGGAATAATGTAAGAGCCCCGGATGTTTCAGCAGCAAAACCATGAACCGGTTTTAATTTTGTCAGCTTCATACCCATGGTTTTTACTATTCTCCAGCCCCCGATTCCCGTACCTATGGCCATGGCGGTGAAACAAGCTAATATGATCCAGTTTGTTTGAGGATGCACCAGGGATAACTGGGTATCGGGTGACAGCATGCCTGCTGCAACCAGCAGTGCCACTATTACTCCCATGGTTTTTTGTGCATCGTTGCCACCATGCCCAAGTGAGTATAAAGCAGCCGAAAACAACTGGCCTTTCCTGAAGATACTGTCTACCCTGTGAGGGGTTGCTTTATGAAAAATCCAGATCACGGCCAGCATCATCAGAAAGCCCAAAACAACGCCGATCAATGGTGCAATCGGGATAAATGTAGCAGTCTGTACGACTTTCGACCAGTGGATAATGCTTGTTCCCTTATAAGCCATTCCTGCACCAACAAGGCCTCCGATTAGAGCATGTGATGAACTTGAGGGTAACCCGTACCACCATGTTACAAGATCCCAAAGAATTGCACCGATCAATCCTGATAGTATTACATAGATGAATGCCGGATCGGAAGGGTTGATGATTACAATATGTGCTATTGTATTTGCAACTTTCGGAGCAAAGACAAACATAGCTGCGAAATTGAAAAAAGCCGCCCAGAAAACAGCAAATTTGGGAGAAAGTACTTTCGTGGAAACGATGGTTGCAATTGAATTTGCGGCATCATGAAACCCGTTGATGACATCAAAGATCAGGGCAACTATGATGGTGATTATAACAATTATAAGCATAAAAAAATGAATTATGAATGATGAGCTCAGGCGTTGTCGATCAAAATGCTTTCGATCGTGTTTGCAACCCTCTCCATGCGGTCTACAGCCTTTTCAAGACGTTCGAATATTTCTTTCCATTTCATGATCATCATCATGTCATTTGCTTTGAAAAGATTGGCGATAGCAACCCGGGAAATATCATCGGCTTGATTTTCAAATTCATGAATCAAAGAGCATTTAGACCTTATCTCACGACTTTGTTTTTTGATATACCTCAGGCTTCTAATCGCTGAAGCTACTTCCTGATTACAGTTGTGTATGATCTTGGCAAACTCAAGCGTTTCGGGCCTGAACTCTTCTATCCCGTAATAAAACAGCCTGAATGTTGCTGCATTCATCTGATCCGCAAAATCATCCATTCCATTAACCAGCTGGTAGATCTGGTCACGGTCAATTGGGGTGATAAAAGTACGGTGCAGAAGATCAATACATTCCTTGGTAAGTTTGTCGGCCTCCCGTTCAAGTCGCTTAATAGCATTGGTCGCGACCTCGGGGTGTTTCTTCTCCTTTACAAAGGCAAGAAATTCATTGCTGACCTGAAGGTTTATATTCATCAGCCTTTCAAAATAATCATAAAAGGCATATTCCCGGGGTAGAAGTCCTCGTAACATGATAATATTTTGTTAGTAAATATGAATTAATTCGAGATTGCTCGTGTGTCAAACAATCGAATCAAAAGTAAACAAATAGGCCCAAGCACACCATAATTGTTAACATCTTCTTATTAATATTTTCTTATTTTTGGCGATCCTTCTGACTATGGGTAATTACAAACATTATCTCAATAACAGGATCTTCCTTGCTGTATCGGAAGCCGCCTCAGATATGCAGGTTATGGCCTGCGTTGTAGGAGGCTTTGTTAGGGATAGAATTCTAGGAAGGGGGGATCAGAATGATATAGATATCGCGGTGGTCGGCAGCGGGATCGATTTTGCCCATGCTGTTGCCACTAAGCTCAGCCCGGTACCCGAAGTAAAAATTTTTAAAAATTTCGGAACTGCCATGTTCAACCATAATGACCGAAAGGTTGAATTCGTGGGTGCGAGAAAGGAATCATACCGCGATCATTCCCGCAAGCCTCTGGTTGAAGACGGGACACTGGAAGATGACCAGAACCGGAGGGATTTCACGATCAATGCCATGGCTTTTGACCTGAGGAAATCCAGCTTCGGTGAACTTATCGATCCTTTTCACGGGATTGAAGACCTAGCCTCCGCTATCATCCGTACACCGCTGGATCCTGATATCACTTTTTCGGATGACCCTCTTCGGATGATGAGGGCGATTCGTTTTGCCACCCAGCTTGATTTCACTATCGAATCCGTCTGTTATGAAGCTATCAAAAGGAATGTTTCAAGGGTTGGAATAGTTTCTCTGGAAAGGGTCGTTGACGAACTAAACCTCATCATAATGACCAAACAACCTTCAGCAGGGTTCAGGATGCTGGATGAGACAGGATTACTTCTATTTATATTCCCGGAACTTCTTGAACTGAAAGGTGTGGAGACCATCGAAGGCAAAGGGCATAAGGATAATTTTTACCATACACTGGCTGTACTTGATAATGTTGCCCATACCTCCGATAACCTCTGGCTCAGGTGGTCAGCCTTGCTGCACGATATTGCCAAACCGGCTACCAAAAAGTTCGTACCCGGGACGGGCTGGACCTTTCATGCCCATGATTTCAAGGGATCGAAGATGGTTTCGAAGATATTCCGCAGGCTCAAACTTCCTCTGAATGAAAAGATGAAATTCGTTGAGAAAATGGTGTTGCTGCATCTAAGGCCTATTGTTCTGGCCGAAGATTCAGTCACCGATTCGGCTGTGAGAAGGCTTTTGTTTGATGCCGGAGACGATGTGGATGACCTGATGCTGCTTTGTGAAGCTGATATCACTTCAAAAAACCAGGTCAAAGTGAAAAATTTTCTCGAGAATTTCGAAGTGGTCAGGAAGAAGCTGGTCGAGATAGAGGAGAAAGATAAGCTGAGGAACTGGAAACCTCCGGTGACAGGTGACCTTATTATGGCGACATTTGCAATACCGCCATCCAGGCTGGTAGGTGAGATTAAGGAAGTCATCACCGAGGCAATTCTGGAGGGCCAGATTCCGAATGATTATACAGCTGCTTTTGATCTGATGCTGAAGGAAGGGAAAAAACACGGACTTTTACCTGTTAAGTAGCAGGATTTTTTTATTTTTACAAGGTCAAAGAATTATACAATGTTGATTTACCGTTTTCGCGTTACAGCCAATGACCATGATGATTTTTTAAGGGAGGTCGAAATCCAGCCCAACCAGGATTTTCTTGAATTTCACCATCTCCTTGTTGAGACGGCTGAACTGAAAAATCTTTCTGCTGCCACCTTTTTTATGACTGATAAAAAGAACAAGGTCAATCATGAGATCACGCTTAAAACTACCAAAAGGCAGGTAAGAAAGTATGATGATGATATTGGTGAAGTAGTGCTTGAAACGGTGGTCATGCCCCTGATGAAAGATGCAAAGATCAAGAACTACATCGAGGATCCTCATCAGACCATGAATTATGAATTCCATGGCCGGGAGATAATTACCATGCATATCGAACTGTTTAAAATTGTTCAGTCCGATCACCTCACATCATATCCCAGGGTTGTGCGTAAAAAGGGTGAATTAAGGAAAATTGCAGAGTTGCCGGTTCCTCTCATGCTTCCTGAGACTGAGGATATCCCTGCTTTGGCAAAACCCCTGAAAATAAAGCAAACAGCTCAGGTGAAACTGCCCGATACTTCGAAACTGGATGCGATTGTGGAAGATCTCGATGAGATCAAAGCAATAGAAGAAGAACTTTCAGACCTTATCGAAGAGGAGGCTCCCGAAAAATTCGTAGTTGAAAGCCAGGTAGCAACTGCTGATGACGGAGAAGATGCAGAATACGGGGATGATGAGAAAATGGAACATTTAGAGGATTTCGGAGATCTTGACCAGATTGACGAAAGGTATTCCAGTTACAGGGAAGGCCCGGATGACTACTGAGAAAAAACTTCTTGTGGTTCTTTGCGGGCCCACTGCCTCAGGCAAGACAGCGGTCGCAGTCGAACTGGCAAAATCCCTGAAAACAGAGATACTCTCTGCCGATTCACGGCAGTTTTACATGGATATGAAGATAGGCACTGCTTATCCTTCCGAAGAACAACTTGCCTGTGTACCGCATCATTTCGTCGGCCATCTGCATGTTACCGATCCATACAATGTTTCCAGGTTTGAAAAAGATGCCCTTGACAGGCTGGATGTGTTGTTCAATACTTATCCTGTCGTGATACTCACCGGTGGTTCAGGCTTATATATTCATGCTGTTTGCGAGGGGATGGATCTTCTTCCGGACCCGGATCCTGATTTGAGGGCTGAACTGAAAGAATTACTCGCTGGCAGCGGGGTGAAAGCTCTGCAGGAAAAGCTTCTCGCACTTGATCCTGTGTATTGCCAGGTTGTGGATATGAATAATGCTTCTCGCCTCATCAGGGCTCTGGAAGTATGCATTACAACAGGTTTGCCTTATTCTTCGTTACGAAACCAGAAACCAGTTCAACGTCCGTTCAGGGTCTTAAAGATCGGACTGGAACTGGAACGGGATGAACTGAATAAAAGGATCAACCAACGGGTTGACAGGATGCTTGCTGATGGCTGGCTCGATGAAGCAAGGGATTTGTATAAGTTCCGCGGTAGCAATGCCCTTAATACACTGGGTTATAAGGAAATATTTGAGCATTTCGCCGAAACAATGAGGTACTCCGAAATGGTTGAAAAAATAAAGACAAATACGAGAAGATATTCCAAACGTCAGATGACATGGTTCAGGAAAGACAAGGAAATCCATTGGTTTAGTCCGTTGGATGTCGGGCCCATTCTGGATCTTATCCTCAAAGAATTACCTTTTCAGGAAGAATGAAATTGCAGCAATCGCGCCGGGGGAACCTGCATGATTTCAGGAAGAATGAAATTGCAGCAGGCCTTCAAGTGGCGCCTGGATGATTGTCCCAACCTGAATTTTCTCATCATTTGCAGCTTCTTCAAGAATAGCACGGTAAAAATGGGCAATGGACCCAACAAAACTTACTGGCAGGTCCCGGTACCCTTTATAATGTTTTACCTGGGCATTGAAAAAGGCAAGAAATGAATCCAGCACCAGTTTATGTATATAAGGATGTTCCTGCCTTGGTGCGAGGAATTCGCTGAAAGATGCCAGGAAACGGTTGGGATAGGGGAGATTGTAAAGTGAATTCAGGATATCTTCCAGCGAAAGCCTGTATTGCCCGTCGAAATCCTTCCTCAGGTCCTCGGGCAGTTCCTTGCGGAGATAATCGGCCATGAAATTCTTGCCCAGGTAAGAACCCGCTCCCTCATCACCAAACAGGTAACCAAGGGAATCAACCATTGAAAATATCTCTTGCCCGTCATAATAACAGCAATTGCATCCTGTACCAAGAATACAGGATATTCCCTGATTTTCACCGAAAAGCGCCCTGGCAGCGCCGAAAATATCATGATAAACAAATACCCTGGCCTGGTGAAAATATTTCAGCAGGGAATCTCTTATCAGCTCCTCGTTTTTTTCGGTGCTGCAGCCGGCCCCGTAAAAATGTATCTCTTTAATATGGTCAGTTACTGTATAAGGGATCAGCTCAGCTTTAAGGATTGCATCAATACTTTCTGAAGTGTGGAAGTAAGGGTTCAGACCGGCGGTATTAACGGTTGATTTGTGCTCACTGCCTTCGAGTAAGCCCCAGTTTGATTTGGTTGAACCGCTGTCGACAATGAGTTTCATGGAGAAATGATGAATTGGTAAAATGGCGAAATGGCGAAATTAAGAATTATAATATCATCACAAACACGAGTCATGTTTCATGGTTTTGTGACCAGTGATTTCATAGGATTACGTAATCCTTTGGCTTCTTTCAGGTAAGCTTTTATCGTACCGACCAGAATCCTGGCTTCAATATAGATCGGGATATGATTTTCGTCGTTTGTGATCCAGACCAGCACATCCTCATCTCCTTTAAAAATAGTCCCTTCTACCATTTTGGCCGAAATTTTAATGCAATTGTAACGCTTCCCGTCACTGTTTTCAACAACTTCCTTTGTGAGAGGCCTGATGTAAATGTTGAATACCTGTTCGTCGATCACCACCGAAACCTGTTTTTTCTGGTACATTGGAAGATGTTCCATGTCGATGGTCCGGGTATAGTAAACTGCCGCCAGCATGTCGAATATGCATGGTTGAACTGCCACAGTGTCGAATCTAACAGGATTATTGTTGCTTTTTGTGGATGAGAAAATCTTTTTCTTCCCATAATCAAAATTCAGGGTGTTCACGAGGGTATAGCCGCCCTCGTAAATAAATCTTTTAAAATTAATCGTCTGGAAAGTTTCAGGATCGACCCAGGTTTCATAATAATCCCTCACCTTGAACAACATGTCATACGAAGGGTAAGTCTTTCCTGTACTTGTAAGATGCCATACCTGTTTCTCACCCTTTTTCTCAAGTTTGGCCTTGAATGTGACCAGGCCGGCATCGACCCATATAGGTCCCCAGTTATAATGTATGGTGTAGCTGATATCCTCTCCGTCGCCGAATACGGTGTTCCCCTGATAGCACTGGGCTTTCGCAAGAGCGGGGTAAAGAAACGCAACCAGAATGATTATTCTTTTTAACTGTTTGATGATCATGGATTGCTGGACTGTGGCAACTTTCTGTTCCAGAGATAATAGACAGGAATACCAAGTATAACGACGATAAGGCCGGGCCAGGTATAATCACCTTTGTAAAAAAGGAGGATCAGCATAATGATTGTCGCAAGGATTATATATAAAGCAGGAATAACAGGATATCCGAAAGCCTTATAAGGTCTTTCCGCATCAGGCATTTTTTTCCTGAGAATAAAGATCCCTGCAATTGTAAGCACATAAAATATAAGGACCGCGAATACCACATAGTCAAGCAGCTGTCCGTAAGTCCCTGATATGCAAAGCAGGGAGGCCCAAATAGCCTGTATTATCAGGCCGGTTGCAGGCACTCCTTTTAAATTCAGTGATCCGGCTTTTTTAAAGAACAGCCCGTCGGCAGCCATGGCATAATACACCCTGGCACCTGAAAGGATAAGCCCGTTATTACAGCCGAAAGTCGAGACCATGATCAATACCGCCATGGTCACGGCCGCATACATTCCGAAAATATTATGGACTGCGGCTGTGGCAAGACGATCGTTCAGGGCATACTGGATCCCCCTTTCCATAACAGTCAGACCTGATGAATCTCCCCTTAACGGGATCACCATGATGTAAACCACATTCGTAAGGATGAACAGTATGGTAACGATAAAAGTTCCCAGGAAAAGGCTCATGGGAATGTTCTTCTTGGGGTTGATCACCTCACCGGCTGTGAATGTGATATTGTTCCATGCATCCGAAGAGAAGAGGCTTCCCACCTGTGCCATCCCAAGTGCGGCAATAAGCGTCATCCCTGTAAGTGGTATCCATTGCCCGGCTGCATTTTTCGTTGCAGGTTCCCAGAAATACGAAAGATTTTTTGAGATGGCAGCAGGGTTCGAAGCGAAAAAGAAGCCAACCAGGATAAAGCCAAGTACCAGTATTACCTTGCCCGAAGTAAAAATGTTCTGAACACGTTTTCCTTCCCTCACGCCCTTCAGGTTCACCCAGGTCAGGAACAGTATGGAAAGAATAGCAACGATCTGCACCGGGCCGAATTTGAACATATAATGATGGATCTCGGCTTTATACCAAATGACATTTTCGGAGACCCAGGGGAAAAGCACCCCTGTGAATTTGGCAAAAGCCATGCCAACCGCGGCAATGGTGCCTGTCTGGATGACCAGGAATAAGGTCCATCCGTATAAAAAACCTATAAGGGGGTTATAGGCTTTGCGGAGGTAAACATACTGCCCCCCGGCATGCGGGAACATGCCTGCAAGTTCGCCATAGCTCAGAGCGGCGAAAATGGTGAGGAAACCGGTGATCACCCAGGTCATGAGAAGCCATCCGGGGGAACCTACCTGCCTTGCGATATCAGCTCCGACAATGAACACACCGGAACCAATCATTGATCCCATAACAATGGCAGTGGAGTCAAACAAATTCAGACTCTTGCGGAACGATGCTTCCTCTTTCATAGGCAATAGTTTCGTGTATGCAAGATTAATCAAAATTCTCAACATCTGAATGCTGAATGCCATAAAAAATGAGGCTGCCGGGATGAGCCGGCAGCCTCATTTTTTGTAGCGGGATCGAGAATTGAACTCGAGACCTCCGGGTTATGAATCCGACGCTCTAACCATCTGAGCTACCCCGCCGGTTTTTGAGGGTGCAAAGGTATTAAATCCGGAGAAACCGGCAAAGAAAATTTTACCTGATCCAGATTGTTTTTATATTCATAAACTCCCGTATTCCATATTCGGCAAGCTCTCTCCCGTAACCGGATTTTTTAATGCCTCCGAACGGAAGACGAGGATCTGACTTTACCATGCCGTTAACAAACACAGCACCGGCCTCAATTTTTCTCGCAATCTTTTCACCCCTGGCCAGGTCTTCCGTAAACACTGTGGCTGCCAGGCCGAAGTCAGTGTCGTTTGCCACGGTAATGGCTTCTTCTTCGGTTTTTACCGGAATGATGCTGAAGACAGGGCCAAAAGTTTCTTCATGGTAGGCAGGCATTCCTTTTTGAACATTTCCGAGGATGGCGGGCAGGTAATAACAGCCGGACCGGTCGGGACGCGTTCCGCCATATAGCAGGCTGGCCCCTAAATTTACAGATCCCCTGACCTGTCTTTCAAGATCGTCAACAAGGTCGGGACGTGCAAGGGGACCTAACTGAGTTGCCGGATCCATGGGATCGCCCGTTTTCAATTCAGAAACTGCTGCAACCAGACCGGTAGTGAATTTTTCCAGGACAGCTTCAATTACAATAAACCGCTTTGATGAAATGCAAGTTTGTCCCTGGTTGAACATCCTCGAAGCAAGAGATGTTTGCACTGCTTTTTCCAGATCCGCATCTTCCAGGACGATAAGCGGATCGCTGCCTCCTAGTTCAAGCACTGCCTTTTTGATTTCTTTCGCTGCTGCCGAAGCAACACTGCTGCCTGCTGGTCCGCTGCCGGTAAGAGTAACGGCTTTCACAGCCGGATGGCCGATTACGGCATTCACCAAGCCCGATGGGATCATCAGCGTTCTGAACACATTTTCGGGAAATCCTGCTTTTATGAAAAGCTCCTCAATGGCCAGGGCGCATCCGGGTACATTGGATGCATGTTTCATTACTGCAACATTCCCTGCCATCAGGGATGGGGCGGCAAACCGGAACACCTGCCAGAACGGGAAATTCCAGGGCATAACCGCCAGGATCATCCCTATGGGCTGGAAAGCAATTAAACTTCTGCCGGCATCCGATGCAACCTCCTGGTCTTTAAGCATGCCTTCTGCATGTTCGGCATAATAATCACAGGCTCCGGCACATTTTTCTATTTCAGCCTGAGACTCCCTGAAGATCTTACCCATTTCGGAAGTCATCAGGATGGCAAGCTTTTCCTTATCAGCCCTCAGTACGACCGCCAGATTCCTGAAGAGTCCCCCCCTAGTCAAAAAGGACGAATCACCCCAGGCTTTCCTGGCTTCATGAACATTTTGAAGGATAACTTCCACTTGCTCCGGTGAATGCTCTTTATATTCTCGGATGAGGGTGTTGGTCGACGGATTAACGCTTCTCATGAAATTGCAAGTTATGTTTTTACAAACTTAAATAAATCTTAATTTTATTTAAAGGAATCCAAATAAAAATGGTAAAAAGATATTTTATACATTTACGTCATGAAAAGTTTATAACAAGAATTAATCTTAAATCAATTATGCTATGAAAAAGATTGTATCAATTATCACGATGTTGCTTTTTGCAATGGTTTTGAACCTTAGCGCTCAAACAGTGTATGTAACTGATAATGGCAAGAAATATCATCAGAAAGATTGCCAGTATGCAAAAAATGCCAAACCAATGAGTCTTGCCGACGCCAAAGCAAAGGGGTATACACCCTGTTCGACCTGCTGCAAGGATGCCGGCACTGCTGATACAAAGGTGATTGTGACGGACAATGGTAAAAAATACCATATGCCCGGTTGTCAGTATGCCAAGAACGGTAAGGAAATGAGCCTTGCCGATGCCAAGGCAAAGGGATATACACCCTGTTCGGCATGCTGCAAGGATGCCGCTGCACCCGCTGCTCCAAAGGATGCCTCAAAGCCAGCCCAGCCCGCGCAACCAGACAATACCAAAAAGAAGTAAATTTAATCTCTTCTGGTAAATTCCCCGCAGAATGCTGCGAAATCTGGGGCCGGGGCTTGCCCCGGCCCGGGGTTCATACCATTGATTTTCTCCGCTGCAAAAAAGGCTGTACTGAATTCTCAGTACAGCCTTTTTTGAGTCAAAACCACCTGCTTTTCAGCAGGGTTTTAATTTCTCCCTGTCAAATCTGCGCTTGCTGCGGAAGAAGTGGCAATGATCTGCCCCGGGGTACAGATTATTGATCTGCTGTTAAAAACAATATCTGAGCCCCAGTGTGAGCCCACCGTAAACGTTATGCGAGGGTTTGTATTCCCCATCATGGTTCTTGAGTTTCCAATCCGAAGCATTGATATCGGTTAACCCGTATGCACCAGAAAGACCAAAATTAATGCCGATATGTTTGATGATGATGATATCGAGCCCGAAGTCAAACCTGGCCATGATGTCCATGCTCTTGTAACGGTCCTTTATATCGGTCTTTGAAACATCAATCGAATCCTTGATCTCGGGATTGTAAATTTTAGGGAGAGGTTTACCGTCCTGAAGGTATGACTGTGTGGCCTTGGTCAGAAAGGCAAACTGGGGGCCTATGTTCGCATAGAACCTGAATACTTCCCCTCCAAGGCTGAAATGGGCCATGAGAGGAACCGTGATATAGCTCAGCTGAACATCCCGTGTGAGAGAAGGAATGTCGTCATGGTTGTAATACTTTTGCCCCATTGGAGTCATACCGACTTCGGCTTTGACACCGATCCAGTTTGTGAAATTGTAACCAAGCCCGAGATCGTAGGCAAATGAGGTGGTCTGCTTGTAGTCCAGCTCAGGTGTCCCCCCGTAAATGTTCTGGTTAATAATAAACGTTGCGTTGTAATTGGCGGCGATGCCGATGTTAAAGCCTTTCTGCGCTGAAACATTCATCATGCCTGCCGAAAGTACAAACATAGCAATAAATAAAATTCGTTTCATGTTCTTTAGTTTTAATACTTGGCAAACTTAAAAAAAAAATCTTAGAAAAAACGTTGTCAGCTCATCCGGGCATTAATTTTATCGCGAAGGTAAAAACCGGTATATGAATCTTTACACTCAGCCAATGCTTCAGGACTGCCTTCAAACACAATGTAACCGCCCTGTTCGCCGCCTTCTTTGCCCAGATCAATAACCCAGTCGGCAAACTTGATGACTTCAGGGTTATGCTCGATCACGAGAACTGAATGCCCGTTGCGGATCAGTGATTCAAAAGATGTGAGAAGTTTATGGATGTCGTGGATATGAAGGCCGGCGGTGGGTTCATCAAAAAAAAACAGGGTGGGTTTATCGCTCATTCCCTTCGATAAAAAGAATGCCAGCTTGATGCGTTGTGCTTCCCCTCCCGAGAGAGTTGACGAAGACTGTCCGAGATGAAGATATCCAAGTCCTACATCCTGAAGTGATTTCAGCCTGGCCGTAATACGTTTCTCCCCGGCATGTTTCCCATCCTGCCCGAAGAAATCAATAGCCTCATCCACAGTCATATTAAGAATATCAACTATGTTCCTGTCCTTGTGCTTCACATCCAGCACCTCATCCCTGAACCTTCTGCCCTTGCAGCTTTCGCAGGTAAGGTAAAGGTCAGCCATGAACTGCATCTCTATTTTAACGACTCCTTCACCCTCGCATTCCTCACATCTTCCACCTTCGATATTAAAGGAAAAATACCCTGGTTTGTATCCCCGTGCTTTTGCCAAAGGCAAATCGGCGTAAAGGTTCCTGATATCGTCAAAAGCTTTGATATAAGTGGCCGGATTGGAACGGGATGAACGACCGATAGGGTTCTGGTCCACCATTTCCACTGCTCCTATCCGGTTAAGGTCTCCATCGATGCGATCGAATTTTCCGGTCTTCTCCCCGTAACCTCCATATATCTTTTTCAGGGCCGGGAACAATACTCTCTTGACCAGGGAAGTTTTCCCGCTACCGCTTACCCCTGTGATGGCCGTGATCATATGAAGAGGTATACTCACGTCGATGTTCTTCAGATTGTTTTCACGGGCTCCTTTTACCAATATTGCTTCTTTGGATTTCCTTCGGATGGCAGGCACTTCAATCCGGAGGTCATGGCTCAGGTAGCGGCCGGTAAGGCTCTTTTTATCCCGGAGAAGAGCTCCCAGGTTCCCCTGGAAAACGACTTCACCACCATGACGCCCGGCAAGCGGACCGATATCCACGATCTCATCAGCAGCCCTGATGATCTCTTCATCATGTTCAACTACAATTACGGTATTGCCAAGGTCCCTCAGTTTAAAAAGCACCTGTATCAGCCTCTGTGTATCGCGGGGATGCAGCCCGATGCTCGGCTCATCCAGGATATACATTGAACCGACCAGTGTGCTGCCCAGTGCTGTTGAAAGGTTTATCCTCTGTGATTCACCGCCCGACAGGGTTGACGACAGACGGTTCAGGGTCAGGTAACCCAGTCCGACGTCGTTCAGCACATCCAGTCGGTTGTTTACTTCGATGAGAAGGCGGTTCGAAACGGTCTTCTCATGTTCGTCAAGTTTTAATTCCCTGAAGAATGCCGAAAGCCGGCTCACCGGCATCAACACCAGGTCAAGGACCGATTTACCGTTGATCTTTACATAGGACGCGTCTTTCCGCAGCCGGGTTCCCCTGCAGTCGGGGCAAACAGTCTTACCCCGGTACCTCGACATCATTACCCGGTATTGAACTTTGTAATTCTGGCTTTCGATGAATTCGAAAAAATCCCTGAGACCGTGAAAATAATTATTTCCGCTCCAGAGCAGGGCCTTCTGTTTTTCGCTGAGTTCATGAAAGGGCTTATGAACGGGGAAGTCGAACTTGTAAGCATTCATAACAACTTCATTCTTCCATTCGCTCATTTTCTCGCCTCTCCAGCAGGCGATGGCCTCCTGGTAAACAGAAAGATTTTTATTCGGAACCACAAGGTCTTCATCTATCCCTATGATACTTCCGAACCCTTCGCAGGTCTTGCAGGCCCCGTAAGGGTTGTTAAAACTGAAAAGATTCACCGAGGGTTCTTCGAACTCGATTCCATCGGCTTCATATTTATTCGAGAACGACCGACGGCCCTTTGAACCGTTGCTGTATTCTATGGTACAATAGCCATGGCTCTCGAAATATGCGGTTTGTACTGAATCGGCCAGCCGGCCTGCGAGTTCCTGGTCTTCCTTTTTAACTATTATGCGGTCGATGAGCACCGACAGTGAAGAAAATGACTTCCTGCCCATTTCGAGGGCGGCTTCGATGTTGACAATCTCATCATCAATAAGAATACGTGTAAATCCCTGCTGAAGCAGCACTGAACATTTTGTTCTAAGATCCCCATTCCCAGGATTCAAGGCAACAGGGGCATAAATACTGACTTTGGTTTGCTCGGGGAGGGATAAGATAAAATCCGTCACATCAGATATCGTGTCCCGTTTTACGATTTCTCCCGAAACCGGGGAATAAGTTTTTCCGATGCGTGCAAAAAGCAGTTTGATGTATTCGTAGATCTCGGTGGATGTACCTACTGTTGACCTTGGATTTAATGTATTGACCCTCTGCTCAATAGCTATAGCCGGAGCAATCCCTTTGATATAATCCACATCGGGTTTGCTCATGCGGCCCAGGAACTGCCTTGCATATGCACTCAGGCTTTCGACATACCTTCTCTGCCCATCAGCATACAAAGTATCAAATGCAAGTGAAGATTTTCCTGAACCTGAGAGCCCCGTCAGTACAATAAATTTATTCCTGGGTAAAGCAAGGCTGATATTCTTGAGATTGTTGACCCGCGCACCTTTGATAATAATATAGTCCTTGGGGTCGAGTGCATCGGGATTGATTTTTTTCATCTGGATAATTCAACGAGGGCACAAAATTATGAATAAATGTTGCTTTTTTAATTTTTTGCTTATATTTGCGCAACCTTTCGGGGTTAAAAACGTATCGAATTATAAACCGGCGCTGAATTTCAGTGCACATGCATAGGAGGGACTCTATCGGCCACAAAACTACGCTTTGAAACTTAAAACGTAGCGACATGATTTCCCAAATCAGTGACCATGAACTGATTAATGCTTATATAGCAGGTCAGCAGTCTTCCCTCGAAAAGCTCATCCATCGTCACAAAAGCAGGGTTTTTGCTTATATCCTTATGGTTGTTAAGGATAAGGAGCTTGCTGAAGATCTTTTCCAGGATACCTTTATTAAGGTCATTAATACTATCCGTTCGGGGCAGTATAAAGAAGAAGGAAAATTCATACAATGGGTGATGAGGATTGCCCATAACCTGATCATAGACCATTTCAGGAAATCGAACCGCCTCCCCTTTATCGAAAACAGCAGCGAGTATGACATTTTCGATAAAGTCCGTATCCCGGTTGAATCGGTCGAGGAAATAATCATTACCGAACAGATCCACAAGGATGTTAAGAAGCTCATCGAGTACCTGCCCAAGGAACAAAAGGAAGTTCTTGTGCTTAGGCATTATTCAGATATGAGTTTCAAGGACATAGCTGAACTTACTAACGTGAGCATCAACACAGCCCTGGGCCGTATGCGTTATGCCCTTATCAACCTTCGCAAGCTGGTGAAAGAGAAAGAAGTCATACTCTCCGTGTAAGTTACGATTTACGAAGCCCGATTTACGATTGTATTTTTTAGATTTACGATTTACAAAGTGCAATTAAAAATTTATAATTCGTAAATCCACTATCGTAAATGCATTCGTAAATCGTTAGTCGTAAGTCGTAAATATTTTTTCCCCCTTATAAAATAAGCCCACGGGCATTGTCGTTTGATTAACATGAACAATATTAAAAATCAACGGTATGCCTATGAAGAGACCCGCTACGCTATTTTCTTTGAATTCAAACACCTCAAAGGAGAAGACTAGTTTTTTCGCCGAATTTCGGAAAAACCGGATGGAAGTTTCTCCCAGCAATGCAGTGATCATGAATATCCTGAACTACTCAAAAGCGCTCGCAGTACTTAAAACACACGACTCGACCATCAGGCTGGTGATGAACTAATAAAAAAGAGGCCGCTCATTTGAGACGGCCTCTTTTTTTAGTGTTTTTGCCGAAGGATTAAATCCGTTCTTCCTTGATACGGGCTTTCTTGCCCCTGAGTTCCCTCATGTAGAATATTCTTGCCCTGCGCACAACACCATGTTTGTTTACATCGATCTTGTCGATAAACGGGGAGGAGAGGGGGAAAATTCTTTCAACTCCGATATTCCCTGAGATCTTCCTTACAGTAAAGGTGGCATTAATGCCTTTACCTGACCGCTGTAAAACAACTCCCTGGAAATTCTGGATTCTTTCCTTGTTTCCTTCCTTGATTTTATAGTGTACGGTAATGGTGTCACCGGCTTTAAACCTGGGATATTCTTTCTTCTCAATTACAGTATCCTCAACAAATTTGATGATCTCAGCTCTATTCATAACGTCGAAAAATTAATGGGGTTCTAAACAAAAAGTTTGCAAATATAGGATTTTTTTTTGAATTACAAACCTATTCCTGATCGTTTTTTCAAATTCACGGTTCCCGGTTCATGGGTTCCCCAAGCAATCCCGGCCTCCGCTTCTTCGTTCTTTCCAGGCTCTGCTCATGCTTCCACCTGGCGATTTCCTTGTCATTGCCCGATAACAATACATCGGGGACTTTCCATCCATTGAAATCATAAGGCCTCGTATAAGCCGGAGGCGACAGAAGATTATCCTGGAAGGAATCAGAAAGCGCTGATGTTTCGTCATTAAGAACTCCCGGCAATAATCGTATAATGGCATCGGTAAGCACTGCAGCAGCGAGCTCCCCACCTGAAAGCACATAATCACCAATCGAGATCTCGAGGGTGATGAAATGCTCGCGGATCCTTTCGTCAATCCCTTTGTAATGCCCGCACAGGATCAGCAGGTTTTGATCCATCGACAGCCTGTTCGCCATTTTCTGGTCCAGTAGGTCCCCGTCGGGACAGAGGTAGATCACTTCATCATAATTGGTTTTTCCTTTCAGCTCCTCAATACATCTGGCAATGGGTTCGATCATCATGACCATCCCTGCTCCTCCGCCGAATGCATAGTCATCGACAGTCTTATGTTTGCTGACGGACCAGTCCCGGATATTGAACAGGTTGATCTCGGCAAGGCCTTTTTCCCGGGATCTTTTGATGATGGAATGGGAAAACGGCCCGTTGAACATTTCAGGGAATAATGTAAGTATATCGATCCTCATAATCATACAGTCAGGGTTAATCCGTCGTATGCGAGCTGGATGAAACCGGGAAGTTTGCTGTTCACTTCATCATGAAGACCCACAAAATGGCTTAGATGGGTCAGGTAAGCTGCATCGGGCCTGAGCTTCGTTAAAATTTCCACAGCTTCCCCCACCGAGAAATGGGAAGTGTGCCTGGAATTCCTGAGGGCGTTCAGTACGATCACCCTGGAGCCTTTGATCTTTTCCAATTCTTTGGGCGAAATATAGGATGCATCGGTGATGTAAGTAAAATCCCCGATGCGGAATCCAGTCACCGGCAGTTTCTCGTGCAGCACTTTGATCGGCAAAAATTCCACATTACAGATACTGAACGGTTTCTCATCAATATTGTGAATGGTCAGCTGGGGGGCTCCGAAATACCTTGATGATGAAAAAATATACGGGAATTCAGTCTGTATGGCCTCCATTACTTCCCTGGTTCCGTAGATATCGATCTTTTTATTCAATACGTAGTTAAAAGCCCTGATATCATCCAGCCCTGCAATATGGTCACGGTGTTCATGGGTGAAAACGACCGCATCGAGGTTGTTTACGTTTTCCCTAAGCATCTGTATCCTGAAGTCGGGGCCGCAATCGATCACGAAAGTACACCCGTTGACTTCGAGCATGACCGAGGTTCTCATTCTCTTGTCGTGAGGGTCCGGCGATTTGCATACGGGACAATCGCAGGTGATCACCGGAACGCCGATGGAAGTACCTGTCCCAAGAAAGGTTACTTTGATCGATAAGCTGTTTGAGTTCTCCATCAGAAGATCAGTTCGTCGATCTGGGTTTTATCTGTCTGTAGTTGTTTCTTCAATTCCTCCATGGATGCCATGGTTCTCTCTTCCCTCAGGCGTTTGTGAAAATACAGCGAAAGCACTTTGTTGTCGAGCTTTTCCTGGCCTTCGGTAAGGTGGATCTCAACAAGGGTGTCAATAGGTGATTCCTGGTTCTTCCTGATAAAGCACATTCCTTTCCGGGCCTGGGTCCCGAAGTTCACGGTAACAGCATAAACCCCGTTTGGAGGGACCAGTTTGCAGTCTTCTTCTATCTGCACCGTATAGCTCGGGAAACCGATCTCGGCCAGCATGATGTTGCTGGGTCTTGCCGGCCCCATGATAATATAGAAATGTTCGAGATAGGCATTGGCCTTTTGCATATTGCCTTCCATGATAGCCTTACGGATCTTGGTCGAACTTACCGATTCGTTCTGTATGTCCTGTTCAGGTATCTCTTCGACATCGAAACCATTCCCGGCCCCTAGTTTACGAAGGGCTTCGTAATCACCTTCCCGGTTATGCCCGAAATGATGGTTGAAGCCAATGATGATCTTTTTCGCATGCAGTTTGTTAAGCAGAATATCTCTGACGAATTCAACCGAGGTTATCTTCGAAAATTCTACAGTGAAATCCACTACGATCAGGTTGTCAAGCCCTGCTTTCTCCAGCAGGTAGATCTTTTCCCTTTGAGAATTAATCAGGTAGAGATCTTTACCTGCGGTTTCGGGATACAGGACTTTGCGGGGATGCGGGTGGAAAGTGATAAGAACGGTTTCGCCTCCGGTTTCATCGGCATGATTCCTTAAATGCTGCAGTATGACTTTATGACCGATATGAACTCCGTCGAAGGAACCGGTGGTTACTACAGCATTCCGGATTTCCCCGACTTCATTGAAATTATGAAAAATTCTCACGTTTTTGGTTTACTTAAATCGTTCGTCGTTTTTCTTTGCGAAAAATGCGACCTTCTCAAGGGAAGTGATCATGTCATATTCCTCAAGGTATACATACGCCGGCACATTGAGTGGTTTTGGCGTGTAGTTAAGGATTCCCTTGATCCCTGAAAGCACAAGGGATTCTGCAATTTCAGGAGCCTGTTCAGAAGGAACCGTAATGATCCCGATCGAAATGTTATTCTGTTTGATGATCTCCGGTAACTGGTTGATATGGTAGCAAGGGACTCCGTCGAAAACCCTGTTGATCTTTTCGGGATTGATGTCGAAGGCTGCTATCATGCTCAGTTTGGAACGTTTCCCTTTAAAATAGCTGATGAACGCCTTGCCCAGGTTCCCCAGCCCGACGACTGCCACCCTCTGGCCCCGTTCCGAATCAATGATCTTCCCAATCAGGTCAATCAGCTCCTTGATGTCATAACCTTTTCTGAGGTTCCCCGAATACCCTATAAGCATCAGGTCCCTTCTCACCTGCACCGGGGTGATATGAAGCATCTGTGCAATTTCATGTGAAAAAACATGGGTTTTCTCCTTTGATAAAATCAGCAGAAGCGCCCTGCGGTACTGGCTAAGCCTTTCAACGGTCTTGTGGGGTAGGTTTTTTATAAACATGGTTGATCAATTGGAAATTTGACTTTAAATATACTGCCCTGATCCGGCTGGCTGGTAACCTCAATATTCCCCGAATAGTTATCGATAAGCTTCTTGACTATGGCAAGCCCTAATCCTGTGCCGGTTATATTTCGTGTTTTTTCTGTTTTAATCCTCACAAAATCGTCAAAAATCCTGCTGATATCATCCTGGCTCATCCCTATTCCTGTATCCTCGACCAGGATCTCAACACATTCCTCATTCAAATGCAGTGTGCAGTCAACCGTTCCGCCTTCCCTGTTGTATTTTATTGCATTGCTGATCAGGTTGTTGAAAATGATCTCCATCTCCTCTCCATCAGCCATAACATTTATAGGATCTGTCCCGTTAAGGTTGATCCTGATATCCTTCTGTATGGAATAAGGCCTCATGGTATCAATCGCCATCCTGGCAATATCCATCAGGTTGATCTGTTTTATATCCCGCTTTCCCTTCCCCAGTTCAACTTTAGTGAAGTCAAGCAGGTCCAGGATCAGGTGTCTCATCCCTTTTATCCTTTCGAGCATCCGGTCGACCATGAAATCGTAGCTTTCAAGCAGGGGACCTTCCTGCCGGTCCTTGATCAGGGTCAGGTAACCTTCAATTGAATTGAGAGGTGCCTTGAGCTCATGGGAAAGCACGCTGAGGAACTGGAACCTGATCTGCTTGCCGGTCTCCTTGAGCTTGTTGGTCATTTTCTTCAGGAATACCCTCTTGGTAATATTCTCGATAGACGACTTAAGCTCCTGCGGAGTGAAAGGTTTTGGTATGAAATCATAAGCACCGTCGCTCGTGGCTTTAACTGCAAGCTCAAGGGATGCATAGGATGTAATCATCACCACGATGATGTTCATCTGCTTCTTACGGATATGCTCAAGGACTTCTATTCCCTGTATGCCCGGCAGTTTGTTGTCGAGAAGCAGGATATCGGGTTTCTCTTTTTCTATTGATTCAATCCCTGCTTCACCCGTAGAAGCTTCGCGCACTTCAAAGTCAAAAGCTTCTTCCATGAACGGATAATCCACCCTGAAATTTCGCAGGATACGGCTTATCCCGCTTCTGATGCCGGGTTCATCATCGATAACGAGAATTTTAAGAGTGGACATGTTTATTTTTTCACAACAAAAATAAGTTAAAAAAGCAGTACTTCAAAGTAGTTGTTAATTTTTCACAGGAGTTTCGCCTGACTTATGCAGGTTTTACCTGAAATCCTTTTAATTATTAATCTTAGCGTGCTGAAGTTAAAAGTTTGTCAATTTCCTGTTTAAGTTTTTCATTCCTGATCCCTTTCTCGAGAAAACAATCAGCTTTGATCCACTTCCGGTTGTTTTCGTCATTAAGGTCAAAAGTCAGCCCTGTTTCTGCTGCAACTCCTGTTGCAATGATAATAGGGATCCCCGGAAATTTCTTTTTCATCTTGTAACAGAGGATAAACCCGCTATCCTCGTTTTCCATCATCAGGTCAAGGATTGCGAGATCAGGTTTTGTCTTTTCGAGAAGCTCCTCGGCTTCCTTCTGGCTTTCGGCGAGCAGAGTCTGGAACCCGAAAGACTCAACCCGGGCTTTCATCTGGTAAAGATAATCCTGGTCATCGTCAACGATAAGGATTGTTTTTTTTGCAGTCATATTTTATTATCCATTTTCAAACTCTCGGCAGTGTTATTGTAAACGTAGTCCCCGTCGGTCCTGCCGAAGGGTCGTTGTTCGAATCAACATGTATTTTCCCTTTATGCATTTTGACGATGCCATAGATCAGCGCCAGCCCGAGGCCGGTTCCCTTACCCATTTCCTTGGTTGTAAAAAACGGGGTGAATATCTTCTCCATATGTTCTTTGGATATTCCTGTACCTGTATCTGAAACGATAAATCTCAGTTCCTGCTCATCACCTTCAACCCCAAGGGTCAGCCTGCCCCCACCGGGCATGGCTTCCACGGCATTTTTTTCAAGATTCGTAAGCACTTGCATCATCTGGTCAATATCGAGCCTGGCCTGGGGATCACTGATCCTTGCTTCAAGCGCCACCTCGATATTGCCGGGCTTAATAATGGAATCTATACTGTGCCTCATAAATTTCACCACATCTGTTTCGCTGAGGGTCACCTGGTTTTTACGTGCAAAGTTCAGTAGTCCGCTTACGATCTTTTTACAGCGTTCGGCCTGTTCGGCAATCAGCCTGAGATCTTCCCTTACCGGGTCATTGTCGGGAGCCTCGTCAATCAGGATGTTCGAATACATTGTAATAACGCCGAGGGGGTTGTTTAGTTCATGCGCTATGCCAGCCGAAAGCTGCCCCATATGAGCCAGCTTTTCTGATTGCTTCAGAGCCTGTCGCGCCTTGGCCAGCTTTTCATTGGAAACATTCAGGTTCCTGATTGAATCATGAAGTTTTTCTATGGTATAGGGAAGGCACATTTCGGTTTCGGCAAGGTCCTTAACGATTGCAATCGCATGTTCCACGCAGGTATCGTAACCGCATGTCCCGCAGTTCAGGTGGTCTTCAGGACTGAACTTGCCCATGGCATGAAGGGCTTCAAGGATTTTATCCTCCGAAGGAATTTCAAAGCGCCGGTCTTCAGGGCTGAAGTCCTGTGAGTAATCTAGGCTGCTGAATTCTTCAACCTGTTCCTCCCATTGCGTATTATCAAGGGATGCCAGTTTCTTTGTTACATACTCACCAACCGCGGCACTGCGGGCAAAACGTTTTCCTCCGGGCGATGTCCCTGGTCCCATGATGCATCCGTCGCAACACAGAAGCATCAGGTGTTTGTTACGGATAAACCCTTCTTCGTATTCCCTTACAGCTTCCTTGAAATTTACCCTGCCTTCTGCAACCACGACCTGCTCTTCGGGAATCGTCTCCTGTGAATTGGCAGTGAAATACAAGCCGCGGCTTATCGGGAATATGGCCCCCTTTCCGCTTACCGGGGGATTGAAATCAGAAAGTCCGGCATTTTCCCAGGTGATGCCTTTCTCGTGGAACATTTCCCTGAGCTCCCTGAAAGTGAGCACTTCGTCAACTTCTTCCGATTCAGCTTTCTTCGCAAAACAGGGCCCGATAAAAACAACCTTCAGGTCATCCCCGTATTTCTTTTTCATAATCCTGGTCATGGCAAGCATTGGGGATGCTATCGGGGCAAGGTTCCCTACCAGATCGGGATGGTAGTGCCTGATGAAATAAACGATGGCAGGGCAGTCTGAACTGATTTGTCCCTGGCCTGTATTATTTTTGATCTTTGTCTCGTATTCCCTGGCTACCATATCAGCCCCGAACGAAACTTCAGCCACGTAGTCAAAGCCCAGCTTCCTGATCATATCCACCAGAAAGCGATGGTCAGGAATTTCAGTGAATTCTGCGGGGAAGCTGGGTGCAATGCATGCAGCTATTTTACTCTTTGACTTTAACAGCTCATTCACCTGGTCAACTGAACGAAGTGAATATTTCGCTCCCTGGCTGCATACCTTGACGCAGTTTCCGCAACCAATGCAGCGCTCATTGATGACCTCGGCCTGGCTTTTTATGATCTTTATGGCTTTAACCGGGCATTCCCTAACACAGGTATAACAAACGCGGCATTTATCTTTAACCGTAAAGACCAGCTGACGATGATATGCATGGCTCATTCGCTGATCGTTTTTGAAAGATCTTTTTGCAACACTTCCTGGTTTCTCTTGCTGTTCGGTTTTGAAAGGAATTTATCGAACAGCTCATTGAGTGTTGGATTTTTATGGGCTACTTTGACCATCTCTTCTTCATCAACATCATACAGGGCTTTCATCCTGGCTTTGAGATTCTTTTCATCGGAACCGATTTTCTGCCCTCCTCCGTTGATGCAACCGTTCGGGCAGGCCATAACTTCAACTATATGAATGTCATCACGGCCGTTCGCAATTTCATCCAGAAGGGCAATGGCATTTGCAAGGCCATTCACAGCAACAACATTGACAGGGAGTTTATTGATTCTCATCCTGGTCTCCTTCCTTGGTTTCAACCCTCTGAGGTCATTGATCCTTACAGGGTTTAACTCCTGTCCCGTACTCATAAAATGAATGCTTCTCATCAGTCCTTCAAGGTGCCCGCCCGAGATCCCGAACAACCTGCCGGCGGAACTACTGATGCTGAATGCGTTTTCGGCAGGTTCTGGTTCAAGGCTTGCCAGGTCAATGCCGAGCAGCCTGATCAGCCTTACAAGCTCCCTGATGGTGATTACGGCATCAACTGCCCTGGTTCCGTTCTTTTCAAATTCAGCCTCGGCCTTTTTCGATGTGCAGGGCATTATGGAGACAACGAATACTTTGCCGGCTTTAATACCCGCGCTGCTGGTGATATACTCTTTGATGAGTGTGCCCATGATCTGCTGGGGGGATCTTACCGGTGACAGGTTCCCGGCAAATTCAGGCCTGAAGACTTCAATGTAGCGTGCCCAGGCGGGGCAACAGCTTGTGAAAAGCGGTGTCTTCCCCGGCCATCGCTCAAGGAATATTGCCGCTTCTTCCATAATGGTAAGATCGGAAGCCAGGGAAACATCAAAACTCTGGCGGAAGCCTGTTTTTTTCAAAGCAGAGCGAAGGATATTCATGATATCCTTGTTGGATTTCAGCCCGAATTCTTCTGCAATTGCACTGGGCACCGTAGGCGAGAACTGCACCACCGGGTAGAGATCAGGGTTCGCCATTGCTTCCAAAACCTGGGGAAGGGAAGTCCGCTCAGTGAGGGCGGCGGTAGGACAAACCATGATGCACTGTCCGCATCTGACGCATGCATTAAAATTAAGTCCCCTGTTATAACTGGTGCCGATACGTGTGGATGATCCCCTGCCGACCGAATCAATTGCAGATACACCGATAATTTCAGTACATACCCTGTTGCAGCGTCCGCAAAGAACGCATTTTCCAGGGTCCCTCTGTATGGAAGGGCAGGCTTTATCAACCTGAATGGGTTTGTAACTGTTAGTGTATCTCCTCTCTCTCACCTGCAGCTCTTCTGAAAGATCCTGAAGTTCGCAGGTTCCGTTACGGTCACAATACAGGCAGTCGTCGGGATGATTGGCAAGAAGCAGTTCCACGATCGCTTTCCTTGCCTTGAGCACCCTGGGGGAGTGAGTATGGATCTGCATCCACTCTTCAACCTGGTGTGAACAGGCAGGCACCAGGTGCGAAAGGCCCTCGATCTCTACAACGCACATCCGGCAGGATCCGGTAGGGGAGAGACTTCCAAGATAACAGAGAGTCGGCACTTTAACACCAATTCGGTTAAGTACTGCAAGAATGGTTTCCCCCCGCTTGGCGCTTACCTGCTGTCCGTTTATTTCGATGGAAAGAAGCATAGTTCCTCTTTATTTAAAATTGATTGCGCTGAATTTGCATACGTCAAAGCAGATCCCGCAACCGGTGCATTTTGATTCAATGATGAAATGGGGCATCCTGAGCGAGCCAATGATGGCAATCTCAGGACATTTTTTCTGGCAGATATTGCAGCCATTGCAATGGTCCACATCGATGTAAAAAGTCCGCAGATCCTGGCAAACGCCTGCTGCACAACGCCTGTCGAAAATATGCTCCTCAAACTCCTCCCTGAACCACTTCAGTGAGCTGAGTACAGGGTTGGGTGCATTTTTTCCCAATCCGCAAAGCGAAGTATCGCTGATCACATGGGCCAGGTCTTCAAGCTGAACCACCCCCTTGAAACGTTCAAGTGTTTCATGCGCAGTTTCCTCTTTCGGTCTCCTGGTTATCCCGTTGAGAATGTCGAGCATCTTCTTCGTGCCTTCCCTGCATGGAATGCATTTTCCGCAGCTCTCCTTCTGCAGGAAATCGATGAAATACCTTGCCAGGTTGACCATGCATGTCTTTTCGTCAAGGATGATCAGACCGCCAAGGCCAAGTTTTGCCCCAATTCCGTTAAGAGCTTCAAAATCGAGAGGCGTTTCCAGCTCGGCCTCAGGAATGCATACTCCCGAAGGTCCTCCCAGCAATACGGCTTTTAAAGCTTTCCCGTCCTTAACTCCTCCTGCAATATCATAAATGATCGAGGAAAAGCTGATCCCCATCGGCACTTCAATGAAACCTGTGGAAGCCGATTTACCTGCAATTGAGAAAAGTTTGGTGCCTTTTGATGACTGGGTCCCCATTGATCTGAACCAGGCGGGTCCGTTCTCAAGAATCCCGGGAATATTGGCAAGGGTTTCAACATTGTTGATCACGGTGGGATGGCCCCACAGGCCTTTTTCGGCAGGGTAGGGCGGCTTTGACCTGGGCAACCCCCTTTGGCCTTCAAGGCTTGTGACCAGGGCAGTTTCTTCACCACACACAAAGGCTCCGGCTCCTTTGCTGAGACTAACCGAAAGATTGAATCCGCTGCCGAAAATATCCTCCCCGAGCAAGCCATATTCCCTGGCCTGCCGTATGGCATTACTAAGAATATTCAAAGGATTTTCATAATCGGACCTTACATAGATGATGGCCTGGCTGGCTCCTATGGCATAGGATGCAATGGCAAGTCCTTCAATAACACGGTGAGGGTCGCTCTCGATGACCGCCCGGTCCATGAATGCACCCGGATCGCTCTCATCGGCATTGCATATCAGGTATTTTTGGTCGCCTGCCGTATCCAGTGCGATTTTCCACTTCTTCCCGGTAAGAAAGCCTCCGCCTGCCCGCCCTTTTAATTCACTTTGCTCAACAATCTCGCAGATCTTGTCGGCAGGGTAATTCAATACAGTCTTATATAAAGATTTATAACCACCTCTTACAATGTATTCTTCAATGGAAACGGGTGAAATGATCCCGGCATTTTTAAGAATGTGCCTCGTTTGCCGGCTGAACCACGGGAGCTCATCCATCATGGGAACGCTCGGCCATTCCTCAAGCCCGGCCTGTTTATACTGCCCGAGAACCAGATCGGGGTGCACCGTGTGATGCAAAACCGAATTCAATACGTCCTCGGCTTTGTCATTGGTCACATGGTGAAAACAAAGTCTTGTTTTTCCCGGTAACTGAATGTCGAGAAGCGGTTCCGCCGAGCAGAACCCGTTACAGCCGACTTCGGCAATTATGGCATCAATGTTATTTTCTGAAATGTATTTTCTCACTCTTTCCAGGGTGGCCCCTGCTCCCGAAATTACCCCGCATGTGCCCGTTCCAATATATATCACGGGCTTCACAACCGCATCCCGCTTAATGCCTGCAATCCTTTCGGTTGAAGCTTTATCGAATATACCGGAATAATTCTTGATGACTTTCTCGGTAAGGAATGCCCTGTTGTCGGTTAAATCTGTCGCTGGCATGCTACTCGGTTTTATCCTTGAGTGTACGGATGATCTCGCCCAAATCGGCAATACTCGAATGGTGGTAATAGGTGTTGTTGATCCTTATAACCGGCGACTGGCTGCAGCCACCCATGCAGTTGACTGTTTCAAGACTGAACTTTTTGTCCCTGGTCACGGCGCCGTTCCTGACCTTGAGCAGCTTTTCAATTTCCTTAAGATAGGATGAAGAACTGCATAGATAGCAAGATGTACCTCTGCAAACCTGGATGTGGAACAAACCCCTCCGTTTGAACCTGAACTGGTCGTAAAATGTGGCAACACCATAGATCCTGTTGGTCGGGATGTTCAGGTAGGCAGATACCTTCTCAACGATCTCATCGGTAAGGTACCCGTTGTTCTCCTGTATTTCCTGAAGAAGCGGAATCAGGTTCTCGGGCTTTTTAAGGCTGTATTTTT